>OJHM01000009.1_pt1 | contig 120729 bp, 113 predicted proteins | sample 1595241 | NCBI WGS metagenome assembly OJHM01 (sample SAMN05416781, study PRJEB24817) | seawater metagenome | isolation source: Sea water | place: Canada:Atlantic | collected 2013-11
TGATTTTCCGTCCAGCCGTTTCATATCAGACTTTCCCTTGGCATCGGTCGCGCCTTCGCGCAGGCCTATCTGGCCGAGGGGGCGACGGTCGGCATCGGGGATATCGACATGTCGGCGGCGGAACGCACGGCTGCTGATCTGGGTGCCGGGGCCTATGCAGTCCATATCGACGTGGCGGATCAGGCGAGTATCGACGCCGCGATGGCTTGCGTGATCGCGCGAACGGGCAAGCTGGATATTCTGATAAACAACGCCGCCCTGTTCGATGCGGCGGAAACGGTGGATATCACCCGCGCCAGCTATGATCGGCTATACGCCGTGAACGTGGCGGGAACCCTGTTCACCATGCAGGCCGCGGCGCGCCAGATGATCGCGCAAGGTCACGGCGGTAAGATCATCAACATGGCCTCTCAGGCGGGCCGCCGGGGCGAGAGCCTCGTTCTGATCTATTGCTCCACCAAGGCTGCCGTCATCTCGATGACGCAATCGGCAGGACTGAACCTGATCCAGCACGGAATCAACGTGAATGCCATCGCGCCCGGTGTCGTGGATGGTGAGCATTGGGAGCATGTGGACGCGATGTTCGCCAAGCTGGAGGGCAAGCAACCGGGGCAGAAGAAAGCCGAAGTGGCTGCCGGCGTTCCTGCCGGTCGGTTCGCCGTGCCGGAGGATCTGACCGGTATGGCGGTCTTCCTCGCATCCCGCGATTCCGACTACATCGTTTCCCAGACATACAATGTCGATGGCGGTCAGTGGATGAGCTGACGACGGTCCTCAGGACCCGCTCATCGGGGGGGCAGTGCCCGTTCAGGATGTCTCGTGAATGCCCGCCAGCAAGTCTTGCACCACCGCGTCGAAGGGCTGGTCGATATTGACGGTAATCGCATCCTCGGGCGGGGTGGGGGGCTGCAAGGTTTCGAATTGACTGGCCAACAGCGTGGCCGGCATGAAATGGCCCTCCCGCTTGGCAAGGCGTTTCGCGATGACTTCTGGCGAACCGTCCAAAAACAGGTACGTGACATGTTTGCCGGCGGCCTGCGCTATAGCGTCGCGATACTGTCTTTTCAGGGCCGAACATGCGATGAGCGTCGTCTCATCATGCTGCGCCAACGTCTTTCCAACCTCGATCAACCAGGGGGCACGGTCGGCGTCGTTCAGTGGTTCGCCTCGCGCCATCTTCGCGATATTGTTGGCTGGATGCAAAGCGTCGCCGTCGATGAAGGTGCCGCCCAAGGCCCTCGCGACCGCCGCGCCGATAGAGGATTTGCCGCAGCCCGACACACCCATCACAACGAAGGCCCTCGCGCTCGAATTTTCGCTTCGTATGGTTTCGTGGTCCTTCGCGTTCACGACTCATATCCTCCGTTCGGTCGCCGGTATCGCTGGCTTGGATTGCTGCACAGCACGGATCGCAATCAGATGCGCAGACTGTCATCCTCGGCGTGCACGTCAAGGTGGTGGGGAGTAATCCCGCCTCTGCTGAACGCAACCGGAATGTAGGAATTGACAGGGGCATGTTGTTATAACATAACAGCTCTATCAAAAAGGAGTCAGTCATGCTGCACCTACGTCCCACCCTCGCTGTTTTCAGTCTGCTCGCGACACCCGCCATGGCCGAGGTGCCACTTGTCGTGACCGATATCGCCCCGGTGCACTCGCTGGTCTCCATGGTGATGCAGGGCGTAGGGGATCCCGATCTGCTGATCCCGGCTGGATCGTCGCCGCATGATTTTTCGCTGCGCCCGTCGGATGCTGCCCGGCTTCAGGACGCGGACCTGATTGTCTGGATCGGTGAGGATCTGACCCCCTGGCTCGCCCGTCCGCTCGGCATCGTAGCTGAGGGCGCGGTGAACATGCCCCTGATCGAATTGCCCGTGACCCTGCTGCGTGAGGGGGGGCATGACCATGATACACTGGACGCGGCCGCCCATCCCGGCGACGATCACGACGATCACGACGATCACGACGATCACGACGATCACGACGATCACGACGAGGAAATGCATGGTTCCCACGATCCGCACGTCTGGCTGGACCCGGTGAACGCCATCGCATGGTTGCCGGAGATCGCAAGCGCGCTGACCAAACAGGATCCGCAGAACGGTCCGCTCTATTCCGCGAATGCTGCAAACGCCGCGGACATGCTCGATCAGTTGCTGGACGAACTGGCGCAGGGCAACCTTGCCCGCCCATTTATCGTGTCCCATGACGCGTTCGGATATTTCGAGGATCGTTTCGAGGCGCACGCTCTCGGCTCGATCGCGGGTGCCGATGCGTCGGCCCCCGGTCCCGCCCGTGTCGCCGCGCTGCGCGATGCCGCGCGCGAGGCGGATGTGCGCTGCGTTCTGGTGGAGCCTCAATTCAACTCCGGCCTGGCCGAGGCCGTCGTGCCGCAGGGAGTAACGATCAGACAGATTGACGCGATGGGATCGGATCTGCCGTTGGGCGCCACGCTTTATCCCGATATGATCCGCAGCATTGCAGCCGCAATTTCAGGCTGCCCGGATGAGTGAGTGCAAAAATGAGTGAGCGCAAGGCAGAGCAGGCCGCCGGACTGGCGCGGCACGACCATTCCGCCTGTATCGCTGATGCGCTGGAGGTGGTCGAGCGGACCTGCGCGACCGAGGGCCTGAACCTGACGCCCGTGCGTCGGCGCGTATTGGAGATCTTGCTGGAAACGCACACCGCGCTGGGCGCTTACGATGTGTTGGAGCGTCTGGCGGCGGAAGGGTTGGGCTCCAAACCGCCCATCGCCTACCGTGCGCTGGGGTTTCTGGTGGATCACGGGTTCGCCCATCGGATCGAGGGGCGCAACGGCTTCGTCGCCTGTGCACATCCGGGGAAGCGGCACGAGCCCGCCTTCCTGATCTGCCGCACCTGTGGGCGGATCGGTGAGGCCCGGATCGAGACGGCGGAACTGGACCGATCCGCCGATCTGTCCGGCTTCGAGGTCGAGCGTACGGTTCTGGAGGCGGAGGGCCTGTGCCACCGCTGCGTAAAGGTGTCCTGATGCAACCTCTCGTACAGACCCACGACATCGCCGTCAGCTTCGGCGGGCGGCAGGTTCTCTCGCATGTGGCCATCACCATCAATCCGGGTGAGATCGTCACGATCGTCGGCCCGAACGGTTCGGGAAAATCGACATTGCTGCGCTTGATCGCGGGGGCGGTAAAACCCGATCACGGTCAGGTCGTGCGCCGTCCCGGTCTGCGGATCGGCTATGTTCCGCAAAAGTTGCAGCTGGACCCCACACTGCCCATGACCGTCCGCCGGTTCCTTGATCTGCCGCGCCGCTGTGACGATGCCACGGCATTGGCCGCGTTGGAGGAAGCCGGGGTAAGCCCCGCCGCTGACAGGCAGATGTCCGACCTGTCCGGCGGCCAGTTTCAACGTGTCCTGCTGGCGCGTGCCCTGCTCAACCAACCCGACCTGCTGATCCTGGACGAGGCGACGCAGGGCCTGGACCAGCCCGGCTCCGCCGCGTTCTACCAAAGGATCGAGGCGGTGCGTGATAAACTGGGATGCGGCGTCCTGATGGTCAGCCACGAACTGCACGTGGTGATGAGCGCATCGGACCGGGTCATCTGCCTGAACGGTCATGTCTGTTGCGAGGGGACGCCGGATGTCGTCTCCTCCGCCCCTGAATATCGTGAGTTGTTCGGAACCGGCACCGGCGGGGCCTTGGCGCTCTACCGTCACGAACATGACCACGCACATCACCACAACCCCGAGGATTAGACCCGTGTTCGACGATTTTCTGGTTCGCGCCACCTTGGCCGGTGTCGCCGTGGCGATGGCGGCTGCGGTGCTTGGATGTTTCGTCGTCTGGCGTCGCATGGCCTATTTCGGGGACGCGACGGCCCATGCCGCGATCCTGGGTGTGGCCCTGTCGCTGGGTCTGTCGATCTCGATCTTTGCGGGGGCGATGGCGGTGGCCGTCATCATGGCGCTGATCGTCGCGGGGTTGAGCGGTCGCGGCTATGCCGAGGACACGCTTCTAGGCGTTCTGGCGCATTCGGCGCTGGCCTTCGGTCTGGTCGCGGTGTCGTTTATCCCGGACGTGCGGGTCGATCTGGGGGCGTATCTGTTTGGGGATATCCTGGCGGTGGGCAAGACCGATCTGGCCGTGATCTGGATCGGCGCGCTGGCGGTGGTCGGGCTGATCGCATGGCGGTGGTCGCGTTTGCTGATGGCGACGCTGAATGCGGACCTTGCCTTTGCGTCGGGCATTCATCCCCGGCGCGAGCAACTGGTCCTGACGCTTGCACTGGCCATTGTGGTTGCCGTTTCGATCAAGGTTGTGGGTGCCTTGCTGATCACGGCCCTGCTTATCATTCCCGCCGCTGCCGCCCGCCCCTTTGGCCGCACGCCCGAAGCGATGGCGCTGGGCGCGGTGGTGATCGGGGTGGCCTCCGCCGTGCTAGGCATGGTTGCGGCCTATCAACTGGACACGCCGACCGGTCCCACGATCGTCAGTGTTGCGGCGATCCTGTTCGTGCTGAGCAATCTGAGCCGCCTGTTGTGGAGCCGCTAGGCCGCGCCACGCACGAGGCGGAGAAAGAGGCATCGGGCCGGAAACGTGCCTCCCTCAACTGTCCGGGGAACTCTCATCTGACTGGGGCGGCAGGGGGACCGGGCTGTCGGACTTGAACGTCAAGGTCCTGTAGGGGAACGGAATTTCGATGCCTGCATCGTCCAGCGCGCGCTTGACGGCGGACACGACCTGATCGCGGGAGGCCCGGATATCGACCGGGCGGGAGCCGGTCCACCAGGCGATCTCGAAATCTATGGACGAGGCGCCGAAGGCATGGGCGAAGACCTGCACATCGCGCACGTCATTGCGGACGGTATCGACGCTGCGCACCGCGTCCTCGATCACCGTGCGCGATATGTCCACATCCTCGCCATAGGCGACGCCACAGATGATAGTGGTGCGGCGCAGCTCGGCATCGGTTCTGACAACCACGGGGTTCTGGAACAGCTCTGCATTCGGCACCACGGCAAGCTGCCCGTCGGTCTGGCGAATATGGGTGTCACGGATGGTGATCTCCTCGACCTGACCTTCGATCCCGGATTCCTCCGTCCAGATATAGTCCCCAATCTTGAAGGGTTCGCGCAGCAGGATCAGCAATCCGGCCAGAAAGTTCTCGAAGATATCCTTGAACGCGAAACCGATGGCGACAGAGCCCAGACCGAGTGTGGTCAGCGCGCGGCCGGGGGTGATCGAAGGGAAGACGATCGTGCAGGCGATCAGCAGGCCGATCAGCCAGATTACAATGGACGTGAGCATCATCAGCACTTCACGCAGGTTTCGCCGCATCCGCGCGCGGTTGGCAACGCGGCGAATAATCCAGCGTGATGCGATGACTGTCAGCCAGGTGACAATTATCAGCAGGATAGCCGCCGCTATGCGGGGCAGGGCGGCGATCAGGGCCGTCCCGTATCCGCTGATCTGATCCATGATCAGAGTAATGAAACCCGCTTCTTCCATTGGCACCTCCCCGTTCGCAGGGACAGTTAGTCGCAATCGGCGCGAAATCAAAAGTTAACGCGGGCGGGCGGTTCGCTTCCCCTTCCCGAGGTGCGATTTTTGGCCGCTCATGGAACCATCACATTGCCGGGAGGTTGGTCGGGTACTCAAACAATAGGTAATTTCGAGGGAAAATAGATGGGTAGCGTATTCTATCTGATTGGTCTGATCGTGATCGTTCTGGCCATCATTAACCTTGTATTTTGAAAATTCTATCGGAGGCCCGATTATGACCGATATGCATAAAGACACCTCATCCGGTTCCGCCAAGGACACCGCGAACGAGACCAAGACCGAAGTCAAGGATGCGGCACGTGATGTTGCAGGCTCCGCGCGCGACGTGGCGCAGGACGCGGCCAACGCCGTTCGTGACGAAGCGCAAACCCACGCCGAGACCGCCAAAGGCAACGTTGCTGCCGAAGTCTCCAACATGGCGGGTGCATTGCGCACTGCCGCGAGCGAGATGCGCGACGGTTCCCCCCAGGAACGTACATTCGCCCAGATCGCGGACGGTCTGGCCGATGCGTCCGACAGCATCAAGGACAAGGATCTGGGTGAGATCGCCAGTGACGTGTCCCGCTTCGCCAAGCGCAATCCGCTGGTCTTCCTCGGCGGTGCCGCGTTGGTCGGTTTCGCTGCAACACGGTTTGCCACGGCATCCGCACGGAACGAGGCGGATTATTCCGGTTCGACCGGTGCGTCCGCTCAGGGCAGTGCCCATGGCGGTGAACGCCAGCCCGTTACGCCATCAACGACTCCGCCAGTGACCCGTCCGACACCAGCCGTCCAGCCTGGTTTGCCGGGGGCCAAAGCCAACACATCGGGAGATAACGCATGACCGATCCCATCTATACCGATACCACTCCGCCGCAGCAGCCCGCCAGCCGCTCCACGACCGATCTGATCGGTGATGCGCTGAGCCATGTCAGCTCGCTCGTCCGTAAGGAAGTCGATCTGGCGCGCGCCGAAGTGAACGAAAACCTCAACCGCGCCGGTGTGGCGATCGGTCTGATCGTAGGGGCCATCGTGATCGCGCTGACCGCGCTGAACGTACTGGCCGCCGCACTGACCGCCGCATTGACTGAGGCGGGCATCCCCGCTGGGTGGAGCGCACTGCTCGTCGGTGTCGTGCTGGCCATCATCGCATTCGTGCTGATGAACAAGGGCCTGAACGACCTGAAGCTTTCGAGCCTCGCCCCCAGCCGCACCGCCGACAACGTCAAGCGTGACGCGCAAGCTGTAAAGGACGCATACGATGCAAAATGAAAACCGCACCCCCGAGCAGATCGAGCGCGACATCGAGCGTGAGCGCATGGATCTCAAGCAGACCATCAACGGCATCCAGGATCGGTTCTCGGTCGATGGCGTCGTGCGTGAAGTCTCCGACCAATTGCGTGAGCATGGTGGCGACATCGGTCGTACGGTAAGCCGTTCGGTCAAGGAAAACCCGATGGCACTGGCACTTACCGGTGTCGGGCTGGCGTGGATGATCTTCGGTCAGAACCGGCCCGCGCCGCGTTCGGTTGAGGCACATCGCCCACGGCATCTGCACCAGAACCGCCACGTCGCGCATTCCACTGATCTGGATGATGACGATTACGATTATAACGACCGCGTCGCGGTCGCCCGGACCACGCACACCCAGCGTCCTGCCCGCCCCGTGCCGCTGCCCGCTGGCCCTGAATGGTCGCGTCCGGTCGCGCCCTCCGATTTCGACGACCACGATGAGGATTCTGGTCCGGGAATGGTGGACAAGGCGAAGGACAAGGCTTCCGCTGCGGGCGATGCCGTGAAGAGCGGTTTGTCCTCCGCCGGGGATAGTGTCTCGAATGCGACATCCGCTGTTGGCGGGGCCGCGTCTTCGGCTGCTTCCTCGACTGCCGGTGCCGCAGGTGCGGTGCGGGATCGGGCGCGCGGCGCGTATTCCGATGCCAGCGCACGTGCACGGGTGATGCGTGAGCGTATGGCGGCGGGGACTGAATCCCTGTCCGAGGAGGCGCGTGAGCGTGTGATTGCCGCGCGTGAACGTGCGATGCAGGCGCGCGAAGACGCGGCCCGCGTCCTGCGAAATAGTGGGGACAAGGCCGCTGACTTCTATGAGGATCATCCCCTCGTCGTAGGCGCTTTCGCATTCGCCATCGGTGCCGCTGTTGCAGGTGCCCTGCCGCGAACCCGGACGGAAGACGAGTATCTCGGCTCCCGCTCGGACGAACTGTTCGACGAGGCGGAGCGCATCTTTGAGACGGAGAAGGCCCGTGCCAGCAAAGTCGCGGATGCCGCGTTGAAGGAAGCCAAGACCGTCATTTCCGACACCAAGGCCGATATCGACGCCAAGGCAGAAGGTGACAAGAACGCTGCCAAGGCTGTCGGCGACAAGGCCAAGGACGCCGCGGAACGGGTCAAGAATGCCGCCGCGGATGAGGCTGACAATCAAAATCTGGGCGGCAGCGTTCCCAAGCCCTGATCCCACCGCTTAACTGAAACGTGAAACGGCCCCGTCATCGGGGCCGTTTTTTCATCCGCATGTCATTGCGGCTCGTCTGGCTCTCGGTCATCCAGCAAAATCCGGGCGGCGTCGCCTTCCAAATCCTCGTATTGTCCGTGTCGCAACGTCCAGATGCACGCCGCCAGCCCGGCGGCGCCCAACGTGATGGAAACGGGGATGAGAACGATGAGAATGTTCATCGGCGCACCGCATTTCCAACGACAGTGACCGACGACAGCGACATCGCGATTGCTGCGGCCAACGGTGAGGCGAGCCCGGCCAGCGCGATGGGTATGGCGATGGCATTGTATCCCGCCGCGATCGCCAGATTCTGCCTGATGCGTCGCAGCGCCCTTCGCGCCGCCCGCAGCGATTGGGGCACGGCCCGCAGATCGCTGGCAAGGACCACTCCGTCCGAGGCGACCCGGGCGGCGTCCAGCGCGGTGGCTGGCGCGAGGGAGACATGCGCCGCCGCCAGCGCCGCCGTATCGTTCAGCCCGTCCCCGATCATCAGCACCCTTCGACCCTGTGCGGTCAGTTCAGCGACCAGCGCGGCCTTGTCCTGAGGTTGCATCCCGGCATGTACATGCGAGATCCCCAACCGTGCCGCCAGAAGATCGGCGGCCTGCTGCCGGTCGCCGGTCAACATGTGGACGTCGTATCCGTCGGACCGCAGGCTCTCGATCATATCGGCAGCGCCGGGGCGCAAATGCTCTGCCATGTTCAGCGCGATCTGACGGTCGGACAGCGTCAGGATCGTGCCATCGGGGCCGCGACCCAGCGCCACGGGGGAACCGTTCCATGTGGCGGTCATTCCCTGACCCGCGGTCTCATGAATATCGTCGAGCGCAACCGGCGTGTGGCCCGTCAGCGCGGCGGCAATGGCTCGTGAGACAGGATGGCTGGAGGCCTGCGCCAGGGTCAGCGCGATTCCGGCCGCAGTCGCGTCCAGTTCGGGCAATCGTGGCGTGCCCTCGGTCAAGGTTCCGGTCTTGTCGATCAGGATGCAATCGACCTCGGCCAGACGCTCCAGTGCCGTACCGGATTTCAGCAGGATGCCCGCCCGGAACAACCGGCCGGTCACACTGGCCGTCACGGCAGGCACGGCCAGGCCCAAGGCGCAGGGGCAGGTGATAATCAGGACGGCGGTTGCGATGCCAATGGCCAGATGTGCGTCACCGGTGCCCCACCACCAGCCCAGAAACGCCAACGCGGCCAGCCCATGCACCAACGGCGCATAGAGCCGCGCGGCGCGGTCCGCGATGCCGGAATAACGGTGGCGACCGGTTTCGGCCACCTCGACCAACGCGGCAAGACGGCGCAAGGTGCTGTCTGCCGCACGGGCGGTGGCGCGCAGAGTGACGGGCGCGTCGAGGACGGTTTCGCCCGCGCAGATCGGCGCACCCGCCTCGATTGCGACCGGCGCGGATTCGCCGGTCAGGGCAGAGCGGTCGAGTATGGCCGGTCCCAGCGTGGTGCCGTCCACCGGCGCGCGCGCTCCGACGCTCAACGCGATATGATCGCCGGGCAGAATGCGGGCCACATCGACGGTGCGCCGTGTGGTGCCTTCGATCAGGGTGGCGCGGGGCAGTTCCAGCGCGGTCAGCTCCGCCGCCGCGGATCTGGCCGTGGCGCGGGCGCGGTGATCCAGATACCTCCCTGCCAACAGAAAGAACGTCAAGGACAGCGCCGCGTCGAACCATGTGTCCGCCCCGGCGGAATAGATCGTTTCATGCAGTGAGGTGACGCTGGCCAGCAGGATCGCCAGGGCGATGGGCACGTCCATGTTGACGCGCCCCCCCCGGATCGCGCCGATGGCCGAGCTAAAGAACGGCACCGCCGCGTAGGCCAGCGCGGGCAGAGCGATAGCGGCTGAAACCCAGTGGAACATGGCTTCTGTGGTTTGCGAGGCCCCCGACCACACCGCGACCGACAGCGCCATGACATTCATCATGGCAAAACCCGCGACCGCAATCCTTGCCAGCAGGGTGCGGCCCGTATCGTCGCCCGTGGGGGTCGTGATGCTATCGTCCAACTGGTGGGCCTCGAACCCGGCGGCGGTCAGGGCCGCGAGGGCCGGGGCGGCTCCGACATCGGGTGCGGTGACGATGCGCACGCGGCGGCGGCCCAGATTGACCCGGGCGGCGCGGATGCCGGGCACCGAGGTCAGGGTGCGTTCCACCCCGGCGATGCAGGCAGCGCAGTGAATGCCCGGCAGCGACAGATGCACCACCTCACCCGCTGCATCGAGGGCGATGTCCTGCGCGGAAGGGACCGCGACACAGGCTGCGCAGGCGGCGGTCATGGCAGCACATGCAGGGGAATGCGACGACGGAATGGTGTGCCGTCCGCGCTGCGCAGATCCAAACGCAGGTTCCAGTTCCCGGGGGCGAGGGGGGTGTGCGCCGACAGATAGCTTCCCGTCCACACGAAGTCGGGCGTCATGTCCGAGGCCACCGTTGTCGCGCGGCCCAGCGTGGCGCTGATGATTTCGGGGTGCACGTTCCGCCCATTCGGACCCATGATGTGCAGGTTCAGATCCTCATCTGCGTAAGTCAGATCGACGGTCCAGCCCAAGGCATCCTGCGCGGCGCGGTCGGCGTCGAATGTCTGGCTGGCGACGTAGGAACTGTCCGTCTCCAGGCCGGGAAAGGTTCGCACGGCGCTATAGGCCAGCAGCAGGTTCACGGCGATGATGATGCCGAACCCGCCGATGAACATGGCCAATACGTGCCCGCCGGTCAGCGTGCGGTCGTGAGGGCGTCTGGTGTGCAAGGGTTCAGCGTGCATTGTTGCCTCGTCCGTTGAAGATGGTTTCACGGTGCGCCTCCTCGCCCGAGGCGGTGTCGCGGATCGTGAAGCCGATCGTGGTGCGCTCGTCCTGCGCGGCGTCGGTTTCGGGTGGCGCGATAACGTATGCACGTTGCAGCATTGTCGCGTCGGGGGGAACCGTCACGGTCACGCCAGCATGACCTTCGAGCATCAGCGCCATGTCGTCGTCAGAGGTGAGGGAGAACGCAAAATCGCGCGGCTCCCCATGCTTGTTGCGCAGGCGAATGTCGTAGGTGTTGCGCACCGCGCCGTCGGAAAGCGTCACGAAAGTCGGGTTGCGCACGGGGGCGATTGTCAGCTCGATATCCGGGCGCAGGTACAGGGCCGCCAGCAATCCCGCGCCGATAGCCGCCCATACGATGGTGTAGAGGATCGTGCGCGGCCGCAGTACGTGCCGCCAGTTCGCGGTGGGCGTCCAGTCTTCGCTGTGACGCGTGACGAAGGGCTGTTCCGCCGCATTGGGCGCAGGGGCCGGGTCGCCCTCAATCGGTGTGGTGGCCGTCGCGTCCGCATCCAGCCCGTCACGGGCGGCGGCAGTGGGGGCGGGTACGCCGGTCGCGGCACCCTGATCCTCCGGCGCCTCGTTTCCGAAGGGACGGACCGGGGCATGTTCGCCCGGCAAAACCGGCGGACGGTCGTCGAGGGCGAGGTAGTCGATCAACCCGCGCGGGCGACCGATCCGGGCCATCACCTCATCACAGGCGTCGATGCACAGGGCGCAGGTGATGCATTCCATCTGCTGGCCCTCGCGGATGTCGATGCCCATCGGGCAGACGTTGACGCAGGCCATGCAGTCGATGCAATCGCCCAGCACCTCACCCTCGCGCGACAGTCTGGGTGCCGCGGTATCCTTGTCCGCGTCTGCGCCCGCGCCGTAGCGAACGGGCAGGGCGGGGCCGACCTCCGCCGCGACAGCGCGGCGTCGTGCGTTGCCCTTTCCACGCGGCTCCCCCCGCCAGTCGCGATAACCGACGGTCAGGGTGCCCTCGTCCATCATGGCGCCCTGGATGCGCGGCCAGGGGCACATGTAGATGCAGATCTGTTCGCGCATGAAACCGCCGAATATGAAGGTCGTAGCGGTCAGGATCGCGATGGTGACATAGGCGACGGGGGCCGCTTCGAATGTTACCAGATCGCGCAGCAATGTCGGCGCATCCGCGAAGTAGAACACCCACGCACCGCCCGTGGCCATGGCGATCAGCAGCCAGATCACCCATTTGGTAACGCGCAAACGCCATTTATGCAGGCTCCACGGTGCTTTCCACAGACGCACGCGGGCGTTGCGGTCGCCCTCGATCCAGCGTTCGACCTTCAGGAACAGGTCGGTCCAGACGGTTTGCGGGCAGGCATAGCCGCACCAGACCCGACCAAGGGCGGAGGTGAACAGGAACAGCCCCAGCCCGGCCATGATCAGCAGGCCCGCCACGAAATAGAATTCATGGGGCCAGATCTCGATGAAGAAGAAATAGAATCGCCGGTTCGCCAGATCGATCAGAACTGCCTGATCGGGCAGGGCGGGGCCGCGGTCCCAGCGCAGCCACGGCACCAGATAGTAGATGCCTAGGGTGATCCCCATTATCCACCATTTCAACCGCCGGTAAAAGCCGGAGACCCTTTTGGGAAAGATGGGTTCGCGTGCAGCGAAGAGGGGGGCATCGGACATGGGCGCGGCTTCCGTCGAAGGGAGGTTTCGCGGCCTGTATCGCGCACCGCACCCGCCCGCGCCTTGAGATGGATCAAGGCGCGGGCGGGTGCGGCGTTCTGTCAGTCGGCGGCGCCGACCTGTGCCTCACCGCCGCCCAGGCCGTGAACATAGGCGGCGACGGCGCGGACCTGCGCTTCGCCCAAGCGTTCGCCCCAGGGGGGCATCACACCGAAGCGGGCGTTCTCGATCGTGTAGGTAACATCCTCGGGAGTGCCGCCATAAAGCCAGATCGCATCCGTCAGATCCGGCGCGCCCAAGGTGCGATCACCCGTACCCTCATCCCCGTGGCACGAGGCGCATTGGTCCGCGAACAGGCTTGCGCCCAGCGGATCAGCTTCCTCCAGCCCGGATAGGCTGCGGACATGGGTGGTCAGGGCGGTGATCTCTTCCTCCGACAGCATCTCGCCGAAGGCGGGCATGGCAGACCAGCGGGTCGCGGGGTCGTCCTCGGACCGGATGCCGTGGCGGACGGTGTCGGCAATGTCGGTGATCTGTCCACCCCAGAGCCAGGCATCGTCGAGCAGGTTGGGATAGCCCGCCGCCTGCACGCCCGCCGCGCCCGCGCCGTGGCATTGCGAACAATTCGTGCGAAACACCGCCGCCCCAGCCGATACGGCGAAACGGTGCAGCGTCTCGTTGCGTTCCAGCACGCCGAGGTCCACTTCGATCAGGCTTTGCGTCATCTCGGCGTTGGACAGGTTTACGGCCTCGATCTGTGCCGCGACCTCGCCCCGGGTGGTCCAGTCTAGAATGCCGCGGGTCGTTCCGGACACGAGGGGCCATGCCGGATAGAGGATCGTGTATATGATCCCCCAGACGATGGTGGCGTAGAACGTCCACAACCACCACCGGGGCAGCGGGGTGTTCAGCTCCTCGATACCGTCCCAGTTGTGGCCGGTCGTCTCTGTCCCGGTTTCGTCGTCGATGCGTTTCTTGTCAGTCATTGCCGTCACCTTTTGTCCGGGGGGCGTTGTGGCGGGGCAGCTGCGCATCATCGTGACGGAAGGGCACGGCCGCCGCATCGTTGTGCATTCCGCGCGATCCCGGTCGGAAGGCCCACGCCACCACACCGAGGAAAATCAGCGTCAGGACCAGCAGAACCCAACTGTCGGCCAGCTGGCGAAGGAAGGAGTATGTTTCCATGACGTGCGCCTCAACGATCAGGGTCGGGCGTGAAGGTCGAGAAATCGACCAACGTGCCGAGCATTTGCAGATAGGCGATCAGCGCGTCCATCTCGGACGTGCCCGGTAGCCCGTCGAAATTGCGGACCTGTGCGCCCGGATAACGTTCCAACAGCCCGTCGATGTCGCCGGTGGGATTGGTCTGGACCAGGAAATCCGCGCGGGCCGCGATCACCATATCCTCGGTATAGGGCACGCCAACGCTGCGATGCGCTGACAGCAGATCCTCGATATGCGCACCGTTCAGGCGGGTATCGGCCAGGAAGGCGTATTTCGGCATCACGCTTTCCGGCACGACGGATTGCGGGTCGGACAGGTGATCGACATGCCATTCGTCCGAATAGCGCCCCCCGATGCGCGCCAGATCGGGGCCTGTGCGTTTCGAGCCCCACTGGTGCGGGTGGTCATACATCGATTCCGCGGCCAGACTGTAATGGCCGTAGCGTTCCACCTCGTCCCGCATGGGGCGGATCATCTGCGAGTGGCAGGTATAGCACCCCTCGCGCACATAGATCTCGCGCCCCGCCAGTTCGAGCGGCGAATAGGGGCGCATCCCCTCGACGTCCTCGATGGTGTTTTCCAGCCAGAACAGCGGCGCGATCTCAACGATGCCGCCGACGGTGACCACCGCGAAGCTGGCGATCAGCAGCAGGGTGGCGTTACGCTCCAACCGCTGATGGAAGGATATGGTTGCCGTTTCGGGCGGCAACTCGTTGGGGACGTCGCCGGGTGCGTCCGACAAGGTTTTTACCTTGGGATCGTCCGCGGGATCGTAGTCGGGGTTGTGAGGGTCCTTGCTCATGTTCTTACTCCGCAGGGGTGGCGATGGCAGCGGTGCGCGGCTCGCGGATGGTCATCCACATGTTCCAGACCATCAGCACACCGCCCGCCAGGTAGAGCGCGCCACCCAGGGCCCGCACGACATACATCGGGAATTTCGCATCGACCGTGTCCGCGAAGGAGTTCACGAGGAAGCCGTTGGGATCGACCTCGCGCCACATCAGGCCTTCCATGATGCCCGACACCCACATCGATGCGGCGTAGAGCACGATACCCACCGTCGCCAGCCAGAAATGGGCGTTGATCGCTGGGACCGAATACATCTCGCGCCGGCCCCACAATTTGGGCGTCAGGAAATACAGCGCGCCAAAGGTGATCAGGCCGTTCCAGCCCAAAGCCCCCGAATGCACGTGACCGATGGTCCAGTCCGTGTAGTGCGACAGCGAGTTCACGGCGCGGATCGACATCATCGGGCCTTCGAACGTGCTCATCCCGTAAAAGGCCAGCGAGGCTACGAACATCCGGATGATCGGATCGGTGCGGATCTTGTCCCAGGCGCCTTGCAGCGTCATCAGGCCATTGATCATGCCACCCCACGAGGGCATCCACAGGATGATCGAGAACACCATCCCCAGCGTCGCGGCCCAGTCGGGCAGGGCGGTATAATGCAGGTGGTGCGGTCCCGCCCAGATATACAGGAAGATCAGCGCCCAGAAGTGGATGATGCTCAGCTTGTATGAATAGATCGGGCGGCCGGCCTGTTTGGGCACGAAATAGTACATCATGCCCAGAAAACCCGCCGTCAGGAAAAAGCCGACAGCGTTGTGGCCGTACCACCATTGCGTCATCGCATCCTGCACACCGGCGAAGACCTGAACCGATTTCGACCCGAAAATGCTGACCGGAAGCGCCAGGTTGTTGACCACATGCAGCATCGCGATCGTCACGATGAAGGCGAGGTAGAACCAGTTGGCGACGTAGATGTGACGCTCGCGCCGACGCAGGATCGTGCCGAAGAACACCGCCAGATAGGATAGCCAGACAATGGTCAGCCAGATGTCCACATACCATTCAGGCTCGGCATATTCCTTGGACTGGGTGGCGCCAAGGAGGTAGCCCGTGGCGGCCAGCACGATGAACATCTGATATCCCCAAAACACGAACCACGCCGTAGGTCCGCCCCACAGACGTGCGGCGCAGGTGCGCTGCACCACGTAGAAGGACGTCGCGATCAGCGCATTGCCGCCGAACGCGAAGATCACAGCCGAGGTGTGCAGCGGACGCAGACGTCCAAAATTCGCGTAGGGTTGCGCCCATTCGATGTTCAGCTCGGGAAAGGCCAGCTGGAACGCGATAAACGTGCCGACCAGAAATCCGACGACGCCCCAGAACGCGGTGGCGATCACGCCCGCCCGGATCGGCCCGTCCATGTAGCCACTCGGTGCCACGGGGGGCAGCGCAGGGCCACCGCCCACCGGCAGGGATTTCAAGGTCCAGACGAACAGGCCTGCGGCCACCGTCATGAAGATGAGCGCGTGCACCATATAGGCGACATCGCGTGACCAGCCGGCGGCCAGGGCTGCGAAAAACGCAATTGCGGCCAGCGCGATCAGCAGCAGGACGCCCGAGGAGCCTCTGAGGTAATAGGACATGCGGACGGGATCCCTTTCCGATGGAGTTCGGATCGGGCATCGCAGATGCGCGGGGCCTGCGCCTTGATTCAGGTCAAACCGTTTGGAATTCGATCAGGGGGCCGCGTCGATTTCAGCTTCGGCCTGCAGGGCGGCCAGATCGGCGCACAAAATACCGCGACGCCCCTCCAGCCCGATCAGGCCGTCGCGACGCAGGGCGGTCATCTGTCGGCTTACGGTTTCGATGGTCAGGCCCAGATAGATCGCCATCGCCTCTCGCGTCAGGGGCAATTCGGCGCGTATGGGATGCACGTCCGTTGCGGTGCGGCGCAGGATGTTAACCAGCAGGCTGGCGACTTTCTCCCGCGCGGTCTTGCGACCCAGAACCATCATCCACTCGCGGGCCGCGTCCAGTTCGTCCAGCGACATTTTCAGCAGGCGTTCCATGACATGCGGCGTGTCGCGAACCAGTTGCTGGAATTCCGCGCGCCGGAACAGGCAGAAGGTCACATCGGTGGCGGCGACGATCTGATACGCGGCACGGTCGCGGTCATGCCGTCCGACGAAATCCGACGGCAGCAGCAGACCGACCATCTGCGTGCGACCATCCTCCATCGAGCGGGTCAGTGTGGCGCAGCCCGATACGATGGACCCCACGAAGGGCAGAACGTCACCCTCCATCACGATGGTCTGTCCGACGCGCCAGCTGCGATAGGTCTTCATCCGCTCCAGCCGCAACAGTTCATCGTCCCCACAGGTCGCGCAGATGGCGCGGTGGCGGATCGGGCAGGCCGAACAGGTGGGCGCGGCGAGGGAGAGGTCGATACGGGTCATGCCGCACATCTACACACCAGTTGATCGACATCAAGGCGCGATGGTCAAACATCTGCTCCGGCCTGTCGAATCGTGCGGAACGTGACCCCGAGAACACGCGATTCGTTTGCCTGTCAGCGGGCAGCGAGAAATATGAAAACTGTCAGCCACCAGCGTGACGCGGGACTGCAACGGCGGACATCCGTGGCTAGGCAGCCTGACAAAAGGGGCGGAGGCGCGAAGATCACGCCCCTGCCCAAATCGCTACACGTTCAGCAGAAGGTGCTGCCGCTCCCAGGGCGAGATGACCTGCATGAACTGGTCGTGCTCCGTCCGTTTCACGGCCGTGAACGTATCCACGAAATAATCGCCCAACACGTTGCGCAACTCCACGCTTTCGTCCAGCGCGACGATGGCGTCCAGCAGCGAGGTGGGCAGATCGCGGTCGCGGCTGTAGCTGTTGCCCTTGACCCGGACCCGCGGCTTGATCTCCTCGGTCAGGCCCAGATATCCGCAGGCCAGCGTTGCGGCCAGCGCGAGGTAGGGGTTGGCGTCCGCACCCGCGACCCGGTTTTCCACGCGGCGCGCGGCGGGGGTGGCGCGGGGGCTGCGCAGGCCGGTTGTCCGGTTGTCCTCGCCCCAGTCCAGATTGATCGGGGCCGACCAGCCCGGAATCAGGCGGCGGTAGGAGTTCACGTAAGGCGCAACCAGCGCCGTGGCCGCATGGAAATGCCCCTGCTGACCGCCGACAAAGGCATCGTGCAGCGCCGTCGCCTTTCCATCCGGGCCGGAGAAGATGTTGCCGCCGTTCACGTCCGTCACGCTCATGTGGATATGCATCGCGGAGCCGACCTGATTGCCATACGGCTTCGCCATGAAGGTCGCGTAGGAGCCGCAGCGCAGGGCGGCCTCGCGGATCAGACGCTTGAACAGGAACACCTCGTCGGCCAGACGCACCGGATCGCCGTGGATCATGTTGATTTCAAGCTGGGCGGGTCCGGCCTCCTGAATGATGGTGTCGATGGCCAGATTTTGGGCGTCGGCGTAGTCGTAGATCAGCTCGATCACCTCGTCGTATTCATCCACCGCAGACAGGGAAAACGCCTGATTGCCGGTGGACTGCCGCCCCGATCGGCCCACGGGGGGCTCCAAAGGATAGTCGGGATCGTGGTTCGGTTTGACCAGATAGAATTCGATCTCGGGCGCCACGATCGGATACCAGCCACGCTCGTTATAAAGGCTCACCACCCGTTGCAGCACCTGACGCGGGGCGAGGCCGAACGCCTTGCCATCCTCGGTCTGGGCGTCGTGCATGATCTGAAGCGAGCGGTCGTTGGCCCACGGCACGGCGCGGATGGCACCGTAATCCGGTGTCAGCACCAGATCCGGATCGGTATAGAGTTGCGGACCGACTTCCTCGGTGTAATCGCCGTTGATCGTGGCGAAGAAGGTGGACATCGGCAAACGCAGGCCAGGCTCACGCAGGAATTTCGCCGCCGGCATCACCTTGCCGCGTGCAATCCCGGCCAGATCGGGAATGACGCATTCGATTTCCTCGACCCGGTGTTCGCGGATCCACTGGCGAAGCTGATCCAGCGCATCGGGCGCATCGCCGTCGATGTTGGGGGACTCGGTAAGGCTGAGCGGATTGCGCGGTTGCATTGTAAGGCTCCTGAAGCGTTGCGTTTACTGGCTAACATGGCCGCGATACGCGCGGTAGTGGGTCCGTGCGACGAAAGCTCTTCCCAAGCCGCGAACATGCTGCATATGCTCAAACCAAGCGAGAACGCCAACTGAGGAGTGCACTATGCTCAAGACCAAGCTGACCGCCACCACGGCCTTTGCCGCGCTGGCGCTGACGGTCCCGGCCGCGCTGATGGCGCAGGACCGGGTGCTCAACATATACAACTGGTCGGACTATATCGCCGAGGACACCATCGCGAAATTCGAGGAAGAATTCGACGCGACGGTCAACTACGACGTGTATGACGGCAACGAGGTGCTGGAGGCCCGGTTGTTTGCCGGAAATACCGGGTTCGACATCGTGGTGCCAACCTCGGATTTTCTGCGCAGGCAGGTTTTGGCGGGCATCTATCAGCCGCTCGATTATTCCAAGCTGCCCAATGCCGAAAACATGGATCCCGACCTGATGGCGGCCGCTGCGGTCTATGACGCGGATAACGCCCATTCCGTGATCTACATGTGGGGCACCACCGGTATCGGCTACAACACCGCAATGATCGAGGAACGGCTGGGTGCGGACGCACCGACCGACAGTTGGGACATGGTGTTCGACCCGGAGGTAATCTCGCAACTGGCCGATTGCGGCGTCACCATGCTGGACGCCCCGACGGAGATGCTGCCCGCCGCGATGAATTACCTCGGCCTCGATCCGAGATCCACCGATACCGACGATCTGGAGGCAGGGGCGGAGCTGCTGGCCTCGATCCGGCCTTATGTGCGCTATTTCCACTCTTCCCAGTACATTTCCGATCTGGCGAATGGCGATGTCTGCCTGTCTGTCGGTTGGTCCGGTGACGTGTTCCAGGCGCTCTACCGTGCGGAGGAGGCGGAAAACGGGGTCGAGATCGCTTACGTGATTCCGTCCGAAGGCGCCTTGCAATGGTTCGACATGATGGCGATCCCGGCGGATGCGCCGAACCCCGATCTGGCGCATGAGTTCATCAACTTCGTGATGCGCCCGGACATCACCGCCGATATCACCAACTACGTCTGGTACGCCAACGGCAACGCGGCGTCGCTGGAACTGGTGGACCCCGAAATCACCGGCGATCCCGGAATCTTCCCGACGGAGGCTGCGAAGGAACGTCTGTGGGCCTCCGAAGTCTATGACGCGCGGACCGACCGGACGATCAACCGGCTGTGGACCACCGTCAAGACGGGCGAGTGATCGCGGTGCAGACGCAGGACGAACCGTTCCTGCGCATCCGCAACGTGGTGAAGGAATTCGACGGCGTGCGCGCCGTCGATGACCTGTCGATCGACATCCACCGAAAGGAACTGTTCTGCCTGCTGGGCGGGTCCGGTTCGGGAAAATCCACCCTGCTGCGCATGTTGGCAGGGTTCGAGCGGCCGACCTCCGGCTCGATCGAGATCGAAGGCCGCGACATGATCGGCATCGACCCGGCGGACCGGCCCGTGAACATGATGTTTCAGAGCTATGCCCTGTTCCCCCACATGAATGTCGCAAACAACATCGCCTATGGATTGCGCCGGATGGGTATGGGCCGCGCGGAGCGGGAGGCGCGTGTGCGCGAGATGTTGCGCCTCGTACGGATGGAAGGTTTCGCCACGCGCAAACCGCACCAGATGTCGGGCGGACAACGCCAGCGGGTCGCCCTGGCACGGGCGCTGGCCCGGGGGCCGAAACTGCTGTTGCTGGATGAACCGTTGAGCGCGCTGGACCGCAAGCTGCGGGAGGAAACGCAGTTCGAATTGATGGATATCTTCGACAAGACCGGCACCACGTTCGTCGTCGTCACCCACGATCAGGAGGAAGCGATGACGCTGGCCACCCGGATCGGCGTGATGGACAGGGGCCAACTGGTGCAGGTGGACACGCCGCGCCGCATCTACGAATTCCCGCGCAACAGGATGATCGCCGATTTCGTCGGTAACGTGAACATGCTGGAGGCGACCGTCAGGGGAATGGACGGTGATCGGGTCCGGCTGGATTGTCCCGCCATCGGGCAGCAGGTTCTGGCCGCCTGCGAGGGAACCCCGCCCGAGGTCGGTACGCCTGTCACTCTCGCAATCCGGCCCGAGAAGATCACCCTCGGCACCGGGTTTCCCGCAGTGGTCGAGGATTACGCCTATCGCGGCGACGTCACACGCTATCGCCTGACACTGCCGGGTGGCGGCACGCTGGACGTGACCCGCCCCAACCGCTTTCGCGAGGGGGAGGGCGACATCACCTGGGACTCCCCCGTCCTGTTCGACTTCGCACCCGAAGGTGCCGTGGTGCTGCGCGAATGAGCGGGCGTCGGATGAGCGGGAACCGGATCATTTCGCGCTGCTGCGCGAGGATATTTGCAGGACAGAAGAGAGCCGCTTTCTTCTGTCTTGAAATATCCATTTCGGATTCGCCCCGATGAGCGAACCGGTGGAGCGCATCACGGACGTGACCGTCAATGATCTGGCTGGGGCGAAGCCGCGCCGCAGGCTGGGCGGCGATTGGGGCAAGCGGCTGGTGATCGGCGTGCCGTTCCTCTGGTTGCTGCTGTTCTTTCTGATCCCGTTCGGTATCGTCTTTCTGGTGTCGCTGGGCAGCCCGCAGTTCAGCGTGCCGCCCTATTCGGCCGCTTTCGAGTTCGACGGCTGGTGGCCGCGCTTCGTCGGGTCGTTGGGCAATTACGTCTTTCTGACCGAGGACGATCTGTACTGGCGGGCCTATCTCGGCTCGGTGAAGATCGCGGCGGGCGCGACATTCCTGTGCCTGCTGGTCGCATGGCCGATGGCGTGGATGATCGCGCGGGCCGAACCCGCGCGTCGCAATCTGTTGCTGATGCTGGTGATCCTGCCGTTCTGGACATCGTCATTGTTGCGGATCTATGCGCTGATGGGAATGTTGCGGCAGGGCGGTATCATCAATTCCGTTCTGATCTGGGCCGGTGTCATAGATCAACCGATCCAGATGATGCAGACGGATTTTGCCGTCTATCTGACCATCGTGTTTACCTATCTGCCCCTGATGGTGCTGCCGCTCTATTCCACGCTGGAGAAGCTCGACGGCGCGTTGCTGGAGGCATCCGCCGATCTGGGCGCCTCGAAATTCGCCACGTTCTGCACCGTGACCTTACCCCTGAGCGCACCGGGCATCGTCGCGGGGTGCCTGCTGGTGTTCATTCCGGCGGTGGGGGAGTTCGTGATCCCCGATCTGATGGGCGCTCAGGATTCCCCGATGATCGGAAATGTCCTGTGGGGTGAGTTCACGCGCAACCGCGACTGGCCCGTCGCCAGCGCGGTGGCCATCGCGATGCTGGCGTTGCTGGTCATACCGTTCATGCTGCTGCGCTCCTCCCCGGCGCTGCGTGAGGAGGCGTGATGTTGAGGTTTCTGGCGATCCTTGGTTTCGCGCTGCTCTACGTGCCGCTGGCGATCCTTGTGATCTATTCGTTCAATGCCAGCCAGCTGGTCAGCGTCTGGGGCGGGTGGTCCACCAGATGGTATGTCGAGTTGTGGTCCAACGAAGCGGTGCTGGACGCGGCCGTGGTCTCGCTGCAAGTGGCGGTGCTGTCCGCGACGGTGGGCACGGCGTTCGGCACGGTGATCGGCTATGTCCTGTCACGCTTCGGCGGATTTCGTCTGCGCATCCTGTTCACCGCGATGGCCACCGCGCCCATCGTGATGCCCGAGGTCGTGACGGGCCTCTCGCTGTTGTTGCTGTTCATCACGATGGAGCAATGGTTCGGCTGGCCTGAGGGGCGGGCGATCCTGACCATCGTGATCGCGCACGCGACCTTCGGCATGGCCTTCGTCGCGGTGGTCATTCAGGCGCGTCTGGCCGGGTTCGACAAGAGCATCGAGGAAGCCGCCCGGGATCTGGGCGCACGTCCGCTGCGAATATTCGTCGGGATCACCCTGCCGGTGATCGCGCCGGCGGTGATTTCCGGCTGGTTGCTGGCATTCACCCTGTCGCTGGACGATCTGGTCATCGCGAGTTTCGTCAGCGGGCAGGGCTCCTCCACCCTGCCGATGGTGATCTATTCCAAGGTCCGGCTGGGTGTCAGCCCGGATGTGAACGCGCTGGGCACCATCGTGATCGCCATCGTCGGCGTGGGGCTGGTTGTGGGTATGCAAATCATGCGCCGGGCCGAGGCGCGCCGTAAACGGGGACAGGATTGAAATGAGGATCACCCTCGATACCACCCCACCCACCCCGCGCGAAGCCTTCGCCCTGCGTGAAACCACCGGCTGGGCCATGCCGAGCGTGGAGCGATTGGCCAGCGCGCTGGATGCTTCCTGCGCGCATGTGACCGCGCGCGACGAGGCCGGAACCCTGATCGGAATGGCGCGCGCGGTCGGGGACGGCGTGTTGAACCTCTATATTCAGGATGTGATGGTTCATCCCGACATGCGCGCTTGCGGGATCGCCCGCGATATGGTGGCTGACCTGCTGGCGCGGCTGCAATCGCAGGCGCAGCCGATGACGACCATCGGTCTGCTGGCGGTGGCCGGGTTGGAGCCATTCTATGAAAGCCTTGGCTTCACCCGCCGGCCCGATGGGCAATTCGGCGCCGGAATGATGCTGTTTACGCAATAGGCCGCGCTTGAACTGACAGGAACCGCGCGGTAAGCACTTTTCAAAGCGTGGAGGGATTTCTATGGCAGTGGGTGAGACGGGCGATCTGGTCAGTGTCGAGTGGCTGGCCAAACATCTGGGCGCACCTGATCTGCGCATCCTCGACGCCAGCTGGTTCCTGCCCGGACAGGGCCGCGATGCCCGTGCCGAGTATGAGGACGAGCATATCCCCGGCGCTCGTTTCTTTGATATAGATGAGATTTCGGACAGTGCGTCCGATTTGCCGCACATGGCCCCCCCGGTCGAGAAGTTCATCTCACGCATGCGGGCGATGGGGATCGGCGATGGGCATCGTGTCGTGGTCTATGACAGCACGGGCCTGTTTTCCGCACCCCGCGTCTGGTGGCTGTTCCGCCTGATGGGCAAGAGCGACATCGCCGTTCTGGACGGTGGCCTGCCCGCATGGAAGGCCGCCGGTCATCCGGTCGAGGATGACTTGCCCTTGCTGCGTGACCGCCACTTCACCGCACGGCGCGACACGACCAAAGTGCGCGACGTCACGCAGGTCGCGGCACAGGTCAAGCTGGGTCAGGAACAGATCGTGGATGCCCGTTCCCCCGCCCGGTTCAAGGGTGAGGAGGAGGAGCCACGCCCCGGTCTGCGCGCGGGCCATATCCCCAATTCGCTGAACGTCTATTACAGGGATGTGCTGACAAGGGATGGAACGATGAAGTCGCAGGACGAACTGCGCACCGTGTTCCAGGCAGCCGGCGTCGATCTGGACAAACCGATTATCACCACCTGCGGCTCCGGCGTGACGGCCGCGATACTCAGCCTCGCGCTCGCTGTGATCGGGCATCGTCAGGTCGCGCTCTACGATGGATCGTGGGCCGAATGGGGGATGTATCTGGATCTGAAGGTCGTTCAGGGATGAGGCGCGAGGCAGGTGAGAAGGTCGAATATACCATCACCTTTCTGGAAATGAACGAACGGCCCAGCTTTCCCCGTCCTCCCGCGCCCAGCCGCCCCCCCGTGGCCTTGCTGAGGGCGGAGAATCCACCGGTGCGCTATTTCCTCGACCTGTATCGCGGTGTCGGCTCCGATTGGGAATGGAACGATCGTCTGCGCCAGCCCCATGCGGAACTGGAGGCGTTCGTCTGCGACCCGAAGGTGCATCTGTACACCCTGATCCGAAACGGCTGGCCGTCAGGGTTCTTCATGCTCGACCACCGTCAGGATGAGATCTGCGATCTGGCCTATCTGGGCTTGATGCCTGAGGTCGTAGGGGCCGGTCTGGGCACCTGGCTGCTGCGCACGGCGATCCATTCCGCGTGGGATGCCCCGGAAACGCGGCTCCTGACCATCAATACCTGCACGCTGGACCACCCGCGTGCGCTGCCGCTCTATCAGAAAAACGGGTTTTCGCCCGTGCGCCAAGAGATCGCGACCATGGTGCTGCGCGCACCGCGCGAAATGCCCTAAGGAGGCTTTCCAATGTTCAGCACCCTTCCCGAGCCGAAGCCGGACGCCATTATCGCGCTGATTCAGGCCTTTGCCGACGATCCGCGTGAGGACAAGGTCGATCTGGGGGTCGGCGTCTACAAGGACGATGCCGGCAAGACACCGGTCATGCGCAGCGTCAAGGAGGCGGAGCGTCGCCTGCTGGCCCGGCAGGACACCAAGAGCTATACGAAACTCACCGGAAACCCCGATTTTGTCGCCGGTATGCAGCGCCTTGCCTTGGGTGAGGTGAACGACCGTCTGACCGGCGCGCAGGCCCCCGGCGGCACCGGGGCGTTGCGCGTGCTGTTCGAACTGGTCCTGCGGGCGAACCCGAATGCGCGGTTCTGGCATTCCGATCCCAGTTGGCCAAACCATCAGGCGATGCTGGCCAGCATGAAGGTTCCGCACCAGACCTATCCGTATTTCGACACCGATACGCTGGGCGTGAAGTTCGATGCGATGATCGAGACGCTGGACGGGCTGGGTCCGGACGACATCGTGATCCTGCACGGCTGCTGCCACAATCCCACCGGCGCGAACCTGACTCAGGCACAGTGGGAACGTGTGACGCAAAGCGCGCAGGACAATGGCTGGATGCCGCTGGTGGATTTCGCCTACCAAGGTCTTGGGGACGGGCTGGAGGAGGACGCGCGGGGCGTGCGCCACATGGCGTCGAAGCTTTCGCGTTTGATGATCGCCATGTCGTGCTCGAAGAATTTCGGCCTCTACCGGGACCGGGCCGGTTGCGCCATCGTTCAGTGTGAAAACGCGGCGGAGGCGGCGCTGGTCGCGGCGACGCTGGGTGTGGTGAACCGGTTGCTCTATTCCTTCGCGCCGGACCACCCTGCATCGGTTGTGGCGGAAATCCTGGGCGATCCCGAGCTTCGCGCCGATTGGGAGGCCGAACTGGGCGCAATGCGCGATCGCATCAACGGCCTGCGCACCGGTCTGGCAGAGGCTCTTCGGCAGGAGACGAATTCCGACAGGTTCGATTTCATCGCGCAACATCGCGGCATGTTCTCGCGTCTCGGGGCGACCCCCGCACAGGTGGCCGCGATGCGTGAGGGCGGCATCTACATGGTGGGCGACAGCCGGATGAACATCGCAGGTCTGACCAGCGACAAGCTGCGCGATTTCGCACGCGCGGCGGCAAAGGCGGGAATTTGATGGCCGGGCTGCCCTATATCACGGCGGATGACGTCGGCAAATGCGACTGGCCGCGTCTGGTCGATGCGCTGCAGGCGGGGCATCGCGGTGCGATGCCGGAAATCGCGGATCAGTTCCTGCATCGCGGCGACGATGTGATGTTGAGCCGTGCCGCCTGGATCGACGGACTGGGCGTGGGCGTGAAGTCGGTCACGGTCCTGCCGGGCAACACGGGCAAGGGCCTGCCCAGCGTGCAGGGCGCGATGCTGATCTTCGACGACGCAACAGGCGCTCCGCGTGCCCTGATCGACAGCGAGTTGATCACACGCTGGAAAACGGCTGCGGATTCCGTGCTGGGCGCGCGTCTGCTGGCGCGCGAGGATGCAAAACACTTGTTGATCGTCGGCGCAGGCTCGGTCGCGGCCAGTCTGATCGAGGCCTATCCCGCCGTTCTGCCCGGACTCGAGCGGATTACTATCTGGAACCGCACGACTGCCAAGGCGCAGACATTGGCCGCCGCGCATTCCGGCGTTGAGATCGCGTCCGATCTGCACGCGGCGTTGGCCGATGCGGATATCGTGTCCACCGCGACGATGAGCAGCGCACCGATCCTGCCCGGTGCCCTGCTGCGGCCCGGCACCCATGTGGATCTGATCGGAGCATTTACCGACACCATGCGCGAGGCGGATGACGAGGTGCTGCTCCGCGGCCGCCTGTTCGTCGATGCGCGGGAAACCACAGTGGATCATATCGGGGAGCTGACGATCCCGCTGGCGGCGGGAACCATAAGCCGTACCGACATACAGGGCGACCTGCGCGATCTGGTTGCGGGCAGCGTGAAGCGCGACAGTATGGAAGAGATCACGGTGTTCAAGAATGGCGGCGGGGCGCATCTGGATCTGATGACCGCCGATCTGATTTTGACGATCTGCGGCGTTTAAGGAACTTTTCGCAATACGATCACGTTGAGTGATTGTAATTGAAGATGAAAAGGAACTTTCCATGCGCAGCATCATTTATCTTGTCGGTCTCGTCGTCGTCGTTCTGGTCATTCTGAGCCTGCTCGGCATCGTTTGACCTTCGGGCCGTCACTGCGCGGCTGCAACATCTTCATGCGCATTCAGGCTGATCTGGAAACTTGCACCCGGCCCGTTCGGAGAGAGAGTAAGATCACCGTCTAGATTGCGCATGATTTCCCTGCTGATCGGCAGACCAAGCCCGGCACTACCCGCAAGGGTCTGATGACCGAGCCGGGTGAATTTCTCGAACACCTTTTCCTGATCCTCGGGCGCGATGCCGGGGCCGTTATCCGCGATGGTAATGGTTACTCTCTGCCCGGTTTTCTTGACCTGCACGATGATCGCGGGGGGGCTGCCCTGTCCGTATTTCACCGCATTGCTCAACACATTTATCAGCACCTGCGCCAGCCTGTCGCGATCGGCTGAAACGGTAATGTCCTGTCCGGGCGCGTGGATCAGTTGCACTCCCGCCCGTCGCATCAAAGGTTCCGTCGCCGCCAGCGCCTGTTCTATCGTCGCGTTGAGCGAAACCGGAACCTGCACGATCTGCGCCTGACCGTTTTCCAGCACCGAGACATCGAGGATCTCGTCCAGCAAGCGCGTCAAACGCTGGCTTTCTTCGTGTATGATGGACACGAAGCGCCGGGCCTGGTCCGGTTCCAGATCATCGCCGTCGCGCAGAATCTCCGCGAAGGACCGCACGGAGGTCATGGGCGTGCGCAGTTCATGACTGACCTGGCTGAGGAAGGCGTCCTTCTGCTCCGCGATCTCGTGCAACTGCGCGTTTGCATGGCGAAGCTGAGATGCCGTCTCCTCCAACTCGCGGCTCTTTTCCTCGATCCGGTTGGAATATTCGATAATCTGGGCGGTTTCATCGGCCATGCGCATCAGTTCCGACACCGACACCGTACCGTGCCCGCCGATCTGGCTGACCATCGCATGAGCGGAGGCCGCGCCGATCGCGCCGGCCAGGGCGCGCTCCAACCTCTGCGTCAGGTCCGAGGAGGGGTCGGGCAGTCCGCTCGCCTTGCCCTGCGCACGTGCGGTCTGCGTGAACATCCGCCACGCGGTTTCACGGCCGAGGATGCGTTGGGCAAGCTCGAACAAATCCTCGGATTTCGCGGTACGTCGCAGGGCCATGCCGGGGCGGTCGGCGGTGCCGGTGAACACGTCGACAAACAGTTTCGCCTGCAGTTGCTCCAGCGCGCCGGGCCGTGACAGCAGCGATACCACCACCAGCGCGCTGACATTCACCGCCATCGACCACAGCGTCGCGTGGACGAGGGGATCTTCGAATTTGGAACCGAACAATCCTTGCGGCCGCAGCAGCTCCACTCCCCAGGGGCCATTGGCGATCACTTCGGGCGACAGCAGGAACGCCCCGTCGAAACTGGGTATGAACAGCGCATAGGCCCAGACCCCGAAGCCCAGTATCACTGCGGTAATCGCCCCGGTTCGCGTCGCACCGCGCCAGTACAACGCGCCGATGATGCTGGGAAACAACTGCGCCGCCCCCAAAAACGAGATCAATCCGATGGAGGCCAGCGAGGTGGAACCGCCCGTGACCCGGAAATAGATATAACCCAGCGCCAACACTCCGACGATGCTGGCCCGTCGTGACAGCAACAGCATTCCGCGCACATCGCCGCTTGCCGCCGTTGTATGCCGCGTGGATCGCAGCCAGAGCGGCATGATGATGTGGTTCGATACCATGGTGCTGAGCGCGATGGCCGCTACGATGACCATAGACGTCGCGGCGGAAAACCCGCCCAGAAACGCCAGCAGCGCCAGTCCACCGTTCCCGGCCCCCAGCGGTACAGTCAGAACATAGATGTCCGGATTCGCATCGGCGGGCAGTCCGGTCATGCCCATGATCGCGATGGGCATGACGAACAGGGACATCAGGAAGACATAGAAAGGGAATGCCCAACTGGCCGTTGCCAGATGACGCTCGTCCACATTCTCGACCACGGCGACCTGAAACATCCGGGGCAGGCAGATCACGGCGGTGGCGGACAGGAACAGCAGCGTGACCCATCGCGGACCGAAGACATCCGCGCTCAACAATTCGGGGTCGGGCAACCGCGCAAAGATATCCGCCGGGCCATCGGCGATACCGAAGACCACGAACAGACCGACGGAGGTCAGCGCGACAAGTTTCACGACAGCCTCCACCGCGATGGCGGTCACCACCCCGTAATGCTGCTCATTGGCATCGACATGCCGGGTGCCGAACAGGATGGTGAAGGCGGCCAAGCCGCTCGCGATCCAGAACGCCGTCTGCGCGGGGCGCGTGCCGACATCCGAGAACAGCGTGAAGCTCAGACTCAGAGATTGCAGTTGCAGCGCGATATAGGGGGTGGAGGCGAGCACCGCGATCAGCGTCACGACGACGCCGATGGACGTGCTCTTGCCATAGCGGGATGACAGCAGATCCGCGACCGAGGTGATGCGGTGTTCCCGCGAAATCCGCACCAGTTTGCGCAGGATCAGCCACCAGCCCAGAAATGTCAGCGTCGGGCCCAGATAGATCGTCACGAACTCCATGCCGCTGCGCGCGGCGGACCCGACTGCCCCGTAATAGGTCCAGGTCGTGCAATAGACCGACAGCGACAGGGTGTAGACCCAGGGCGATCTGATCCAACCGAACTGCCCTCGCTTCGCCCGTTGTTCCGCCCAGAATGCGATGCAGAACAACAGGGTGACGTACAAAAGGCACGTTATGACGATCGTGTTCCAACTGGGCATGATTATTCGTCGTCCGGGTGCGACAACAGATGCGCCAGCCGTCGGGCGATGGCAATCAGCACCAGCCATTGGCCGAACAGCCACAGCACGATCAGCGGAATGCCGAATACCGTGACGGGGACGGCGAACAACCCGACGAACGGCGGCAGGATCAACATCGCGGCGAAGATTGGCAGAATGACCGCTCCGTCATAGCGCCGCTTGCGCGCGCGGGGGATGTCCTCCGGCTGGCTCACGGATCCAGTCCGGTAAGCCGGCGTGCCTCCGCGATGATGGCGGCGTTCGAGAATGGCTTGGTCATGAACAGATCGGCGCCCAGTTGTTCTGCCTGATCGCGGTCACGGGTCTGGCCCTTGGCCGTCAGCATCATCACCGGGGTCGCGCTCAGCCCGTCATGGGCGCGCAGATCGCGCAGCACGTCGAAGCCCGAAAGGTTGGGAAGCATAACGTCCAGTATCATCAGATCGGGTGAAACACGCTCCGCCTCACCCATGGCGCGGGCGCCGTCGGGCATGGTGGACACCTCGAACCCGTCGCGGCGCAGCAGGAACGCCAGCGATTCCATGATATTAGCCTCATCCTCGACGATCAGAATGCGTTTGGGCATAGGTCTCCTTCCCTCCCCGGCGCATATGCGTCATCTGTCGTGACCCTTGGCGCGTGGGATACCTTAGCGCCGCGAACGGTCATGCGGCAACGTCAAAGCTGATGCGCGATCACCGGCTCCGCGATGCGCGCGGTACAGTGCGTTCGGGAGCAGACCCGGCATCCCGGCCCTGCGGCAACGGTGCCCGGATCGGTGGGCGCAAACAGATGTCGCGCGGAATCGGGAACGATCAGCATCGTGGCGGACGGGCGTCCGCGTTCGCCCATACGGTGGGGCGGCTCTATTTCGGCAGTGCAGATCGCCAGCGTGCTCTGACCGCCGGGCATCTGGACATCGACAGGCCAGGTCGTGCCGGGTTGCCAGAGCGCGTCGAAGACCGGCAGCAGCGGACAGGCCGCCATCTGGCGGGAGATCGGCCAGTCGGGCAGGGGACGGCGCAGCAATATCTGGCCCGCGCCGTTGATCGCGATCAGTCCCAACGCCGCCTGCCCCTGCCGGAAGGCCAGCCTGCGCATCAGTTGCGCGACACCAACGCCCAGCTTACGCGCCGCCACAGTCAAGTCGAGCGGCGTGGCAAGCAGATCGTCGAGCATCGCCTCCGGAACAGCTTCGGCATCGTTTCGCCATCGGGTCAGCCAGTGGCGCAGTTCGGCCCGCGCGGCGGCCCCCTTTGGCAGCAACGTGTCCAGCAATGGCTCCACCTCAGCGCCATGCTCCAACTGTGTGAAGCTGTAGCCCGCCGTTTCCAGGATGCGGGCGACCTCTTCCTCTGGTGTCGCCGGGGGGCGGTCGGAGGAGGCAGTGCGGTCGAAGTAATCCGTCAGGGCACCGGCAACCTCGCTCAATCGCTGGCTCTCGTCATGGATGGCACGGGTGAACCGCTGGCGCTGTGGCGCTTCTATGTCGTCCACCGTGGCCAGGATCGACGCGGTGGAGCGGATCGCGGTGATGGTGGTCAGCATCTCATGCATGTCCGATTGCAGCACCGGGTCATGGGTCAGGCGATCACCCAGCGCCTCGACTGTGGTGCGCAATTCACGGTTCGTCTGATCGAGCGTGGAAATCATGCGCGCCCAGCCGGGATAGCGACCGACGAATTCCTCAATCTGATGCGTCTCTGGGTCATGGACCGGCAGATCGGCGGCGGCTTCGCGCAGGGCCGCGACCAAGCCGAGAGTCGCTTGTTCGCCCAGTGCGGAGGGCGGCACATCCAGCGCCCGCGCCAGCGCCAGCAGCACCTTTCCCGCGACCGGGCGGCGGTTGTGCTCGATAAGATTGAGGTAGGACGGGGAAATCCCTGCCTCTCGCGCCAGAGCGGTCTGGGACAGGCCAAGGACGAGCCGACGCTCGCGAATTCGCAGCCCTGCGAACGACCGGACCATGGGGAAAATCCTTTTGCAAAAGCGTCTTACCGCGCCGCAATGTAACGTTCTTCACAGATCGACATATTGAAACTGTAAATATTTTACAAAATTAATATGCAAAAGCAACCACTTGTTGATTTGTTTACATCGACCCCGAATAGTGACGTCAGGTCAGAAATGGCCTGCCTGCGCCGTTCAGTCGCATCAAGAACGACCGGCACAGGCGATCCGACACAAAGGGAGGAACCTCATGTCGAAATCGAACTTCAGCCGTCGCGGTGTGCTCAAGACTGGCGCGGCCTTTGGCGGCGTTCTCGCAGCGCCGACATTCTTCACGTCCGCAGCCAACGCGTTCACCAACGCGCCGGGCGCGTCTTCCGTGACATTCGGCTTCAACGTGCCGCAGTCCGGCGCCTATGCCGACGAAGGCGCGGACGAACTGCGCGCATACCAGTTGGCAGTGAAGCACCTGAACGGTGAGGGCGACGGCGGAATGCTCAACACCTTCTCGTCCCGCGCGCTGGACGGCACCGGTATTCTGGGTCGCAAGGTCGAGTATGTTACGGGCGACACGCAGACCAAATCCGACGCTGCGCGTGCCTCTGCCCGCTCGATGATCGAGCAGGACGGCGCGATCATGATCACCGGTGGTTCGTCCTCGGGCGTGGCCGTGGCGGTTCAGGGTCTGTGCCAGGAAGCTGGCGTGATCTTCATGGCGGGTCTGACCCACTCCAACGACACGACCGGCAAGGACAAGAAGGCGAACGGCTTCCGTCACTTCTTCAACGCCTACATGTCCGCGGCTGCCCTGGCACCCGTGCTGTCGGCCAACTATGGCAATGACCGCAAGGCGTATCACCTGACGGCAGATTACACCTGGGGCTGGACGCAGGAAGAATCTATCGCGGCCGCGACCGAAAATCTGGGCTGGGAGACGATCAACAAGGTGCGCACCCCGCTGGGCGCCGGCGATTTCTCGCAGTACATCACGCCGATCCTGAACTCCGGTGCCGATACGCTGATCCTGAACCACTATGGCAATGACATGGTGAACTCGCTGACGCAGGCGGTTCAGTTCGGTCTGCGTGACCGTCAGGTCAACGGCAAGGACTTCCAGATCGTCGTTCCCCTTTACTCCCGCCTGATGGCGCAGGGTGCGGGCGAAAACGTGAAGGGCATCTTCGGTTCCACCAACTGGCACTGGTCGCTTCAGGATGAGGCTTCGCAGGCCTTTGTGCGCGCGTTCGGTCAGGAATACGGCTTCCCGCCCTCCCAGGCTGCGCATACCTGCTACGTGCAGACGCTGCTCTATGCGGATGCTGTGCAGCGCGGTGGCGACTTCAACCCGTGCGCCGTGGCCGAAGCCCTCGAAGGGTTCGAGTTCGACGGTATGGGCAACGGGCCGACCCTGTATCGTGCCGCCGATCACCAGTGCTTCAAGGACGTTCTGGTGGTGAAGGGCAAGGACAACCCCTCCAACCAGTTCGACCTTCTGGAAGTGGTGGATGTCACCCCGGCCGATCAAGTTACCTATGCACCCGATCACCCCATGTTCGCCGGTGGTGAGCTGGGTGAGTGCAACCCGGGCGCGTAAGCCCCTTCGGGCCGCCTTGCCTCGGGGCGGCCCATCCCCTCATTCAACACCGGGAGCATCAGATGGGCGATATCGTCCTGCAAATTCTCAATGGCCTCGACAAGGGTTCCGCATATGCGTTGATCGCCCTTGGCCTCACCCTTATTTTCGGAACGCTCGGCGTTGTGAACTTCGCCCATGGCGCATTGTTCATGCTGGGCGCATTCGTCACCGTCACGTTCACCAACCTGCTCAGCTTCGAAAGCGTCACCCTGTCCGAGACGGAAACGACGGCCTGGGGATCCCCGCTGGAAATCCGCGAGCCCGTGCTTCAGGCATGGTTCGGGGATTTCGGCCTGTGGTTGATCGACTATTCGGTGCTGGTGTCGATCCTCGTCGCGATCCCGATCATGTTCATCATCGGAGTGGTGATGGAACGCGGGCTTATCAAGCATTTCTATTCCCGCCCCCATGCGGAACAGATCCTCGTCACCTTCGGCCTTGCCATCGTGTTGCAGGAAATCGTGCGCACGTTCTATGGCGCGAACTCGATCTCGCAATCGGCACCCGACGCGTTGCGCGGGATGATGGATTTCGGGGTCGTTCTGGGATTTGAGCCGGGCATGGTGCCCTATCCCACATGGCGCTTCGTCTATTTCTTCTTCGCGGTGGTGGTCATCGGTGGCGTCTTTGCCTTTCTGCAATTCACCACCTTCGGAATGGTCGTGCGGGCCGGCATGGCGGATCGGGAAACCGTGGGCCTGCTGGGCATCGACATCGACAAGCGGTTCACCTTCATGTTCGGTCTGGCGGCCACGGTCGCGGGTCTGGCGGGGGTGATGTACACGCCGATCCTGTCACCCAACTATCAACTGGGCATGGATTTCCTTGTATTGAGCTTCATCGTCGTCGTGGTCGGGGGCATGGGTTCGCTGCCCGGCGCGGTGGCGGCGGGGTTCCTGCTGGGCATCCTGCAATCCTTCGCCTCGATGAACGAGGTAAAGGAGATCATTCCGGGCATCGACCAGATCATCATCTATCTCGTCGCCGTCATCATTCTGCTTACCCGACCCCGGGGCCTGCTGGGCCGCGCGGGCGTGATGGAGGACTGAGCCATGTTCGGATCCAAGATCTCCGACACTGCGACGCTGATCCTGTTCGTGATCGTGGTCGCCTTGATTCCGCTGCTCGCGGCACCGTTGGGCGCGGGCTACCCTGCGCTGATGCAGTTCTTCGCGATTTTTGGCATCCTGGCGATCGGCTTTAACATCCTGTTCGGCCTGACCGGCTATCTCAGCTTCGGGCACGCGGCCTTTCTGGGGGTCGGGTCCTATTCGGCGGTGTGGATGTTCAAGCTGTTGAGCATGAACGTGATCCCGGCGCTGATCCTGTCGATCCTGATCGCGGGGGTGTTCGCTCTCATCATCGGGTTCGTCAGCTTGCGCCGGTCCGGCATTTACTTTTCGATCCTGACGCTGGCCTTCGCGCAGATGAGCTACAAGCTGGCCTATTCGGTGCTGACCCCGATCACCAACGGTGAAACAGGTCTGCAACTGGCGCTGGACGATCCGCGAATTCTGGACAGTGCCCGCACCAGTGGCCAATTGCCCACGCCCAACCTGTTCGGTCTGGATATGAACGCGACGCGTGTGGTCGATGTCCTGGGCCTCGAAGTGCAGCTGAACTTCGGCTACTTCTTCTCGGCGGCGTTTCTGGTGCTGGCGTTCTGGATCGCGATGCGCATCTTCCGCTCGCCCTTCGGTCTGATGCTCAAGGCGGTGAAGACCAACCAGAACCGGCTGAACTATACCGGCGTCAATACCCGGCCCTACACGCTGGCGGCGTTCGTCATCTCCGGCATGTATGCGGGTCTGGCGGGCGGATTGCTGGCCTGCATGGACCCCCTCGCAGGTGCGGAGCGCATGGTCTGGACCGCATCGGGCGAGATCGTTCTGATGACGATCCTGGGCGGGGCGGGCACCTTGCTGGGGCCGATCATCGGTGCGACCGTCATCAAGTTCGCGGAGGCCAAGCTGTCCAAGTTCAACGAGGGCGTCGTGCATGGCTGGTTCGACTTCCTGCCTGACGGGCTGGCGGATGTGCTGACATGGGTCGTGGCGAAATTCGTCGGTGATGGCTGGCACCTGACGCTGGGCTTGGTCTTCATGCTGGTCGTGACGTTCCTGCCCGGCGGTCTGGTCGAGGGCGCACGCCGCATCGGCGGCTATCTGGGGCGGCGCGGTCAGAAGGAAGACCTCGAACAGCTCGGCTCCAACGTGCAGGGTGGCAAGACCACCGCTGCGGAATAAGGGAGAGGACGATGGGTATTCTCGAAGTCCAGAACGTAAACAAGCGCTTCGGAGGTTTGCAGGCGCTCGACGATGTCAATTTGAATGTTGAGGAAAACACGGTCCACGCCATCATCGGACCGAACGGCGCGGGCAAGTCCACGCTGCTCAACTGCTTCGTCGGGCGGCTGACGCCCGACACCGGCACCGTGATGTTCGACGGGCAGAGCCTGATCGGGCGCAAACCGCATGAGATCAACCAGATGGGTGTCAGCCGCGTTTTCCAGACGCCCGAGATCTTCACCGATCTGACCATTCTGGAAAACGTGATGATCCCGTCCTTCGCCAAGCGTGACGGGGCATTCAAACTCTCCCCCTTCGCGGCGGTGAAGGCCGAAAGCGCCATACGCGATCATGCCGAGGATATGCTGGGTCAGGTCGGAATGCTGGAAAAGCGTCATATGGTGGCCTCCGCCATGTCACGCGGTGACAAGCGGCGGCTGGAGATGGCAATGTGTCTGGCGCAAAGCCCCAAGCTGCTGCTGCTGGATGAGCCGACGGCCGGCATGGCGCGCGCGGACACGAACGCGACGATCGACCTGCTCAAGCAGATCGCAGACAGCCGTCCGATCACCTTCGTGGTCATCGAGCACGACATGCACGTCGTGTTCTCTCTCGCCGATCGGATCAGCGTGCTCGCACAGGGTCACGTGATCGTCGAGGACCACCCGAGCAACATCAAGGGCAACCCCAAGGTGCGCGAAGCGTATCTGGGCGACGCGCACGAGTGAGGATGAAACATGACTGAAACTTCTACTCTGAGAGCGCCGGAGCATCCTTCCTCGCCTGCCTATTTCTCCTGCGTCGACATGCACGCCTATTACGGTGAAAGCTACATCGTGCAGGGCATCAGCATGAACATCCGGGAGGGCGAGATCCTCGCCCTGCTCGGGCGTAACGGCGCTGGGAAGACCTCCACGCTCAGGGCCATTGCGCGGGCGGGCTCACCCCTGGTCACGCATGGCGAAATCTGGCTGGATCACCAGCCTCTCCATGAGATGAGCGCGCATGAGGCCGCACGTGCAGGCGTGGCGCTGGTGCCTGAAGATCGCCGCATCATTCAAGGCCTGACCGTCGAGGAAAACCTGCAACTGGCCCAGATCGCCCCGCCCAGGGGCTGGTCCATCGAGCGTATCTACGAGTTGTTCCCCCGTCTGGGTGAGCGGCGCAAGCAGGAGGGTGTGACCCTGTCGGGCGGTGAGCAGCAGATGCTGGCCATCGGTCGCGCCTTGGCCCGCGACATCAAGTTGCTGTTGCTGGACGAACCGTATGAGGGGCTGGCCCCCGTGATCGTGCACGAAATCGAGCGCACATTGCGCGAAATCCGCAGTCTGGGCATCACCACGGTCATTGTGGAACAAAATGCAGTGGCGGCGCTGAAGCTGGCAGACCGGGCGATAATCCTCGATACCGGTACTGTTGTCTATGATGACACGGCCCAGCACCTGCTGGATAACAAGGACATGCGTGAGCAATACCTCGCCATTTGACCTGCATCGCTTCGGCCCTGTCCCGAAGCGCAAGAAAAGTTCTGGAGGGATCCGATGAAGGATATCTACGAACCTGCCGCCGATCTGATCGCAAATGCGCATATCGATGCCGCGGGATACAAGGAAAAATACGCCGCGTCCGTTGCCGATCCGGAGGCGTTCTGGGCCGAGGAGGCAAAGCGCCTCGACTGGATCAAGGCTCCGACGAAAATCAAGAACACGACCTTCGCTTACCCGGATGTCTCGATCAAATGGTTCGAGGACGGCGAATTGAACGTCGCCGCGAACTGCATCGACCGGCACCTGGAAACCCGCCCGGATCAGACCGCGATCATCTGGGAGCCCGACGACCCGCAGGAGGACGCGCAGCATATCACCTATCGTGATTTGCATACGAATGTTTGCCGGATGGCCAATGTGCTCAAGGATCTGGGCGTGGGCAAGGGCGACCGGGTCATCCTCTACATGCCGATGATACCGCAGGCGGCCTATGCGATGCTGGCCTGCGCGCGGATCGGCGCGATCCACTCCGTCGTGTTCGCCGGGTTCTCATCCGACGCGCTGGCGAACCGGATCAACGGATCGCAGGCGAAGGTGGTCATCACCTCAGACGGGGCGCCGCGGGGCGGCAAGGCCACGAACCTCAAAGACAACGTCAATCAGGCGCTGCTGCATTGCGATGACAGCGTGCAATGTCTGGTGGTCAAGCGGACGGGCCAGCAGATCGCCTGGCGGTCCGAGAACGACATCTGGCTGCATGAGGCCGAGGCGTCCGTCGCGGACACCTGCGCGCCCGAGCCGATGAACGCGGAGGATCCACTGTTCATCCTCTACACCTCCGGCTCCACCGGAATGCCCAAGGGGGTCGTGCACACGACGGGCGGCTATCTGCTCTACGCTGCGATGACGCATCAGTATACGTTCGACTATCACGATGGCGACGTGTTCTGGTGCACCGCCGATGTCGGCTGGGTCACGGGGCACAGCTATATCGTCTACGGTCCTCTGGCGAACGGGGCGACCACCGTGATGTTCGAGGGCGTGCCGACCTGGCCGGACGCCTCGCGCTTCTGGCAGGTCTGCGAAAAGCACAAGGTCACGCAGTTCTACACCGCCCCGACCGCGATCCGCGCGCTGATGGGCAAGGGCGCGAAATGGGTCGAGGGCAGCGATCTGTCCTCGGTCCGTATCCTGGGCACCGTGGGGGAGCCGATCAATCCCGAGGCCTGGACCTGGTACAACGATGTCGTGGGCAAGGGGAAATGCCCCATCGTTGACACGTGGTGGCAGACGGAGACCGGCGGCCATCTGATCACGCCGCTTCCGGGCGCTGTTCCCACGAAACCGGGTTCTGCCACGGTGCCGTTCTTCGGCGTGCAGCCCGAGGTCCTAGATGCTGCGACCGGTGAGGTCCAGACGCAGACGGAGGCCGAAGGCGTGCTGGTCATCAAGGACAGCTGGCCTGGTCAGATGCGTACCGTCTGGGGCGACCACAACCGGTTCGTGAAGACCTATTTCGCGGACTACAAGGGCTACTATTTCTCGGGCGATGGCTGTCGCCGCGATGCAGATGGCTACTACTGGATCACGGGCCGCGTGGACGATGTCATCAACGTCTCCGGTCACCGGATGGGCACGGCGGAGGTTGAAAGCGCCCTCGTCGCGCATTCCGCCGTATCCGAGGCTGCGGTCGTCGGATTCCCGCATGAGATCAAGGGGCAGGGCATCTATTGCTATGTCACCCTGATGGACGGGCGTGAGCCTTCGGACGAGTTGCGGGCCGAGTTACAGAACCACGTACGTGCCGAGATCGGCCCGATTGCCAAGCCTGACGTGATCCAGTGGGCACCAGGTCTGCCCAAGACACGGTCCGGCAAGATCATGCGCCGCATCCTGCGCAAGATCGCTGAAAACGATTATGGGGCGCTGGGCGACACATCCACCTTGGCCGATCCATCGGTTGTGGATGACCTGATCGCGAACCGGGCCGATGGCTGACGCCTGAACCCCTGATATATCAAAAGGGGCGATATATCGAAGGGGGCGCTGCGGCGCCCCTTTTCATTTGGGGGATAATTTTTGATTTTCGCGGGACAGTCGGTGCTTTCGCCTTATCCTGTACGGTGATTTCCACGCCCAACAATTTCGGGAGCGTTCAATGCGCCAGTTTCTCATTCTTCCCGCACTCCTCCTCGCCGCATGTGCTCCGCCGCCGCCAGTGGTGGAGCCTGAGGTCGTGGTCTCCACCTGCGATCCTGCCGGATACGATGAGTTTATCGGGCAGAACGAGGAGATTTTTGCGCGCTCGACATTCCCCGCACCCATGCGGATCATCCGTCCGGGTCAGGCCGTCACGATGGATTTCAATCCGGAGCGGTTGAACTTCACCCTCGATGACAGCGGCACCATCGTGCAGGTCTATTGCGGCTGATCGGGGCGACAACGACACCGGCATTTGATCGGGGCGCGCCCGCGCGCGCCCCGGATCGTTGAGTCAGACCGGGTCCCAGCAAAAAATGTCGCCCGATACATCGAGCGGCTGGAAGCTGGATCGCAGCGCCGGAATGGCCCGATTGCGCACAGTTTCGATATCCCAGCCGTCCCCGCTATGGACCGAACGGACCGGGCGCGGTTGCGACATCAGGAATATCTCGTTGTGGCGCACGGCGAAAATCTGGCCGGTGATGTCTGCCCCCTCATCCGAGGCCAGATGCAGGGCCAGGGGGGCGATTTTCTCCGGCACCATTTCCTTCATCCGGTTGACGCGCTCCTCCTGCTCGGGGCTGTCCACCTTGATCGAGGAGGTCATGCGGCTCCACGCGAAGGGGGCGATGCAGTTCGACCGGACGTTCCAGCGCTTGAGGTCCAGCGCGATGGATTTTGACAGCGCGGCTATCCCCAGCTTGGCGGCGGAATAGTTCGCTTGCGCCAGATTGCCGATCAGGCCGGAGGTCGAGGTCATGTGGATCAGGCTGCCGCTCTCCTGCTGACGAAACACGTCGGCGGCGGCGCGGCTGGTGTTGAACGCACCGTAGAGGTGGACCTTAACCACGGCATCGAAATCCTCGTAGGTCATCTTGTGAAAGAAGCAGTCGCGCAGAATGCCGGCGTTGTTGATGACGGCGTCCAGCCTGCCAAAGCTGTCGGTCGCCTGCGTGACCATTGCCTTCGCGCCATCCGGCTCCGCCACACTGTCGCCGTTGGCAACGGCCTTTCCGCCCAGCTTCTCGATCTGGGCGACCACGGTTTCGGCGGCTTCGCTCGACTCGCGCTTGCCGTCCAAAGATGCGCCTAGGTCGTTGACCACAACACTGGCGCCGGCCTTCGCGGCCTGAATGGCAAGGGCGCGGCCGATGCCGCCGCCTGCTCCGGTTACCAGGATGACTTTTCCGTCAAGGGGCAGTTGTTCCGACATGTATCCTCCGTCTGTCTGAAGTTTGAAATCACGGTTCGGTCTTTCGGCCAAAGACCCCGCGTTCGATCTGTTCGGCCGCCGTCTTGAGCGATGAGGCCACAGCGGCGAGGCTATCCGCGCCCTGCTGACCCGCGATGGTGATACTGCTCATACCGATGCGAGGTGTCCCCTCGGCATCGCAGGCGAGCGTGGCGACAATTTCGAGCCCGCGAAAAAGGTTGCGATCATAGGCGTGCCCGGTTTCACGTGCCGTCTGCACGTCCTGCCAATAGCTCTCGAATCCCGGCGCATCCTGCCAGCGCACGGTGTCATACCCGGTGCGGGTCTGCTGCTCCGTCAGGTTCATCGCCGCGGCATAGACCCGCCCGATGGCACCGCCGAAAACAGGCAGTCGGCTGTTGCGGGAGATGACGGCCTGCACGATCCGCTCCGCCGTGAAGCGGTCGATCAGCACGATCCGGTCGTTTTGCGTGATCTGCCACAGGGCGATCATCACCTGATGCTCCTGCGCAATCTCGTTCATCAGGGGACGTATCAGGTGGGTCGGATTTGCGCCGAGCAGGGGGGCCGCGAATTCCATGATACCCATTCCCAGCAGGTAGTTCTTGGACAATGGATCGAAACTGACCAACCCTTCGTGGGTCAGCGTGCGCAGGATGTTGAATGCCGACGATACGTTCAGACCTGTCTCGCGCGCAATCTGGGTCGCGCCCATGGGCTGCCCCTGGGACGCCAGCAGCCGCAGGATCACCGTTGCGTTCTGCACCGCAGGAACAAATTTTTGACGAAGGTGATCGGACATGATATTTCCCTTATGGAATAATATTCAGTATACAGAATTTCAGTGATACGACAAGAGGTGCGTACTCCGCGCCTCGGGGAGGAGAGCCAAAAATGCTAACAGGTGTGGAAGAGGACGTATTCGCGCAGTTGGTGGCGGCGGTGGACCGATTCGCGAAGGAAAGGCTGATACCGGCCGAGCGTCAGGTTGAGGAGGAAAACGAAATCCCTGCCGGGATCGTCGCGGAAATGAAGGATATGGGCCTGTTCGGTCTGTCGACACCGCAGGAATTCGGCGGCATCGGTGTCAGCGCCAGTCAGGAAGCGGTGCTGATCGAAACCCTGTGCTACGCCTCTCTCAGCTTTCGGTCGCTGATCGGCACCAATGTCGGGATCGGCGCTCAGGGCATCGTGATGGACGGCACGCCCGAGCAAAAGGACGAATGGCTGCATCGTATTGCGGCGGGCGATGTCATCACCTCGTTCGCCTTGACGGAGCCTGACAACGGTTCGGACGCGGGGGGCATTCGCACATCGGCCCGGCGCGACGGTTCCGATTTCGTCATTAACGGCACCAAACGCTATATCACGAACGCGGTGAAGGCAGGGGTCTTCACTCTGTTCGCCCGGACGGACCCGGACAAGTCCGGTGCCGACGGTGTCACCGCTTTCCTCGTCCCAGCCGATACGCCGGGCATCACCGTCGCCACGCCGGACCGCAAGCTGGGTCAGCGCGGGGCGAAAACCTCCGACGTGATTTTTGACGATGTGCGCGTTCCCGAAAGCGCCATCGTCGGCGGGCCGGACAAGCTGAACCAGGGCTTCCGTACCGCGATGAAGGTGCTGGACCGGGGCCGTATCCATGTCGGCGCGATGTCTGTCGGGCAAGGGCAGCGAATGCTGGATATCGCCACGGACTATGCGCTGGATCGCAAGCAGTTCGGCAAACCGATCGGGGAACATCAGCTGGTTCAGGGCCTGCTGGCCGATTGCCAGGCCGATCTGCACGCCGCGCGCGCTCTGGTCAGGGCCACGGCGGATACTTTTGATCGGGAGGGGAAGGCCATTCTTCAGGCGTCGTGCACCAAGTATTTCTGCACCGAGGCCGTGGGCCGCATCGCCGACCGTGCATTGCAGGTTCACGGCGGGGCGGGATACATGGCCGAATACGATATCGAACGTCTGTACCGCGATGTGCGCGTCTTGCGGATCTATGAGGGCACCAGCCAGATCCAGCAGATGATCATAGGGCGGCGCACCCTGGCGGAGCGTGCGGCATGAGCAACGAAAACACCCCACGCAGGCTCGACCAGATGCCGCCGCAATCCGCTTATTCCGTGCTGACGGGCATCGAGCTGGTCAGTGTCACCCCCGACGAGGTGATCTGCCGGATGAAGGTGACGGACGATCTGACCAATCGCAACGGCGCGCTGCATGGCGGCGCGGTGATGACGCTGGCGGACAATGCCGCCGGAACGCTCGCTTTCATCAACATTCCGGCGGAAAAATCCAACACGACGGTCGAGGCGAAGACCAATTTTCTGCGCGGCGTCAGCGTTGGCGACATTGTGACGGCCCATTGTGTGCCGCTGCACCGGGGGCGCACGACTGTCGTGTTGCAGACCACGATGACGCGCGGCGATGGCAAGACCGTGGCCGTGACCACCCAAACTCACCTGATCCTGAACTGGTCGGAGGAACGATCCAAATGACCCAAGCCGATACCAAGGGCCCGCAGGCCACATACGAGGATTTCCTGGCACAGGGGAAATTCATGATTCAACGCGCGAAATCAACCGGGGAATACGTGTTCTATCCGCGCGTGACGACCGCGACGGGGGCGACCGATCTGGAATGGGTCGAGGCAGGCGGGGGTGGAACGCTCTATGCGATCACGGTCAACCGTACCCGCAGTGGATCGAGCAACGTGGCCCTGGTCGATCTGGATGAGGGCGTGCGCATGATGTCCACGCTGCCCGGTGTGGAAACAGCCGAGATCGGATCCCGGCTGACCGCGCGGATTGAGAACGAAGGCGAGACGCCGCGCGTCGTGTTTGATCTGGCAAAAGGAGACTCGGCATGAGCATGCGGGGAAAATCAGCCATCGTCGGAATGGCCACCGCCGGAATAGGAGAGGCACCGGGCTATTCCGCAATGGAACTGCTGGGACAGGCCGCCGTCGCGGCCGTGGCCGATGCGGGCCTGAAGTTGCAGGATGTGGACGCGGTGTTCGCGGCGACATCCTCACACGCGTTTCCGACGATGAGTGTTGTGGAATATCTGGGACTGAAGCCGAAATTCTTCGACGGCACGAATGTCGGCGGCTCCAGCTTTGAATTGCATCTGCTACAGGCGACGATGGCGCTGGACGCGGGCCTGTGTGACGTGGCGCTGGTCTGCTATGGCTCGAACCAGCGCACGGCGGGCGGGCGCCTCGTGTCGATGAGCGAGCCGCAATGGCATGAGACGCCGTACAATCCCCGGCATCCGATCACGGCCTATGGGCTGGCCGCCAGCCGGCACATGCACCAGTACGGCACCACGCGTGAGCAACTGGCCGATGTTGCATTGGCGGCGCGCGGATGGGCGAACCTGAACCCAGAGGCCTTCGCCCGGGGGCCGCTGACGAAGGATGACTTGCTGTCTTCGCGGATGATCTCGGACCCATTGACCAAGGCGGATTGCTGTCTGGTGACGGACGGGGCCGCCGCCGTCATCCTGACCCGCGCGGATCGCGCCAAGGATCACCACGCGAAACCGGTATATTTCATGGGCGCGGGCGCTGCGAATTACCACCGCTCCATCGTTGCGATGCCGGATCTGACCACCACTGCGGCCGTGGACAGCGGCCCACGCGCGTTCGAGATGGCGGGCGTGCAACGCTCCGATCTGGACCTCGTGATGCTGTATGACGCGTTTACGATCAACACGATCCTGTTCCTCGAAGACCTCGGCTTTTGCCCCAAGGGCGAGGGCGGGCGGTTTGTCGAGGATGGCCGCATCGCACCCGGCGGCGAACTGGCCGTGAATACCAATGGCGGGGGATTATCCTGCGTCCATCCGGGTATGTACGGCCTGTTCCTGATCGCGGAGGCGGTGGAGCAGATACGCGGCACCGCGGGGGAGCGTCAGGTTGACGACTGCAATCTGGCCCTGTGTCACGGCAACGGCGGCACGTTGTCCAGCCAGTGCACCGCCATCCTGGGGTCGGAGGCTGCATTATGACGGATCTGAGCCATGTGGATGGATTGCTGACCCCCCGATCCGTTGCGGTGATCGGGGCGTCGGAGGATGTCACCCGCATCGGGGGCCGCCCCATCGCGGCGATGCTGAAGGCCGGATACAAGGGCCGCATCCTGCCCGTGAACCCCAAGCGGGAAACCGTGCAGGGATTGCCCTGCTATGCCGATATAGACGCATTGCCGGTTGCGCCGGATGCCGCCCTGATCGCCGTCCCCGCCAAGCTGGTGCCCGAAACGATCGTGGCGCTGGGCCGCAAGGGCTGCAAGGCCGCGACGCTGTTTTCCGCCGGGTTCGCAGAAACCGGGGAGGAGGGCGAGGCCGCGCAGCGTGAGTTGGTGGCCCTGGCGAAATCCTGCGGAATGCGCCTGCTGGGGCCGAATACGCTGGGCGTCTACAATGTCGATATCGGCTATTACGGCACGTTTTCGTCCTCGCTCGACACCGGGTATCCCCTGCCCGGCAATATCGGCATCGCCAGCCAGTCCGGTGCATTCGGCGCGCATCTGGGTGCCTTGGCGCGGGATCGGGGGCTGGGCTCCTCGATCCTGATGACCACGGGGAACGAGGCGGACATCACCGTCGCGGATGCAATCCGGTGGATGGCGCAGAGCGATGGCATCGACGTGATCTGCACCTATATGGAGGCCGTCAACGATGCGCCGGCCCTGCTGGACGCGCTCGACGCGGCCCGCGCGGCTGGCAAGCCCGTGATTGCCCTGAAATCGGGGCGCTCCATCGTGGGGGCGCAGGCCGCCGCCTCGCACACGGCCTCGCTGACCGGTGACGCGGTCGTCGCGGATGCAGTGCTGAAGGCACATGGTGCCATCATCGTGCGCGATTCCGAGGCCATGATGGACATTGCCTATGTCGCCTCCAAAAAGATCTTCCCCACCCGCGATACGTTCGGTGTCATCACCGTCAGCGGTGGTGCCGGCATCGTCATTAGTGACGAGGCGGAGCGGATCGGTTTCGCGATGCCACCCATGCCGTCCGAGGCGCAGGCGCGCCTTAAGGCCGTGCTGCCCTATGGCTCCCCGGTCAATCCTCTCGACTGTACGGCGCAGGCGCTGAACGATCCGTCCTTGTTGGAGAAGTTCACCCGTGCCGCATTGGAGGAAGGGGGCTATGGCGCGGTGCTGTGCTTCTTTACCTATGTGGCGGGCAGCCCCGCGATGTCGGACATCATCCTCAAGGCTGTGAAACCCCTGCGTGAGGCATACCCGGACCGCATTATCGCCTTTTGCGCATTGGGAGAGCCGGAGGTGCTCAAGGAATATGACGATCAGGGCATTCTGATCTTCAACGATCCGTGTCGCGCGGCGCGGGCGATCCATGCGATTTGCGGCTTCCGCCAGGCTAGGCCCCGTGCCATCCCGTCCGCGCCCCCGGTAACACTGCCCGACACCACACCGGACGAAGCTGGCGCGAAGGAAATCCTCGCCGGGTGCGGTATTGCCTGCGCACCGGAACAGGCCGTGCAAACCGTCGAGGAGGCCGTCACAGCGGCCGAAACATTCGGATATCCGGTGGTGATGAAAATCCTCTCGCCGGATATTTTGCATAAATCCGATATCGGCGCGGTCAAACTGGACCTTGGCGATGCCGATGCGGTTCGTGCAGCCTATACCGATATCGGCGCGGCGGTGGCGAAACATGCGCCGGATGCCAGGGTCAGCGGAATGTTGGTAGCCAAGCAACTGTCGGGGGGCGTCGAATGTTTGATGGGTATCAACCGCGACCCGGCATTCGGACCGGTGGCGGTCTTCGGGCTTGGCGGTATCTTCGTCGAGCTGCTCAACGATGTTGCCGTTCAGGCCTGTCCGTTCGATGCGGAATCGGCCCGTGAGATGATCCTTTCCATTCGCGGGGCCTCGATCTTGAAAGGTGCACGCGGACAGCCTGCGGTGGATATCGACGCGCTGGCGCAGATGCTGTCGCAATTGTCGATGTTCGCTGCCGGGGCAGGGGATCGTCTGGTTTCGGTTGACCTCAACCCTGTGCTGGCCCTGGCCGAGGGGGCCTATGCGCTGGACGCGGTGATCGAAATGGAGGACCGCTGACATGGCGATCGACTATGATCACCTGATGAATTTCGACATTCCCGAGGTCGAACAGCATTACGGACTTCGTGAGGTCGCCCATTATGGCTTGTCCGTCGGTCTGGGTCAGGATCCGATGGACCTGCAACAACTTGCCTATACCGGCGCGCTGGGTGACGATGTTCGGGCCATGCCTGCCATGGCGAACGTGCTGGGGCATCCCGGATTCTGGCTGGGCAACCCGGAAACCGGGGTCGATGCTCTGCGGCTGGTTCACGGCGAGCAGGGCATGACCATCCACGAACCGTTGCCATCCGAAGGGCATATCCGGGCGAAGACCCGCGTTGTCGGCCTGATCGACAAGGGACCGGGCAAGGGGGCCTTGCTCTATTCGCAAAAGGAAATCCACGACGCGCGGTCCGGGGTCTTGCTCGCCACCTGTCGCGGCACGACCTTCCTGCGCGGCGATGGCGGTTTCGGCGGTCCGACGGGCCCCGCGAAGAAGCCGCACCGCGTTCCCGACACCGCGCCGGATCATGTCTTTGAAACGCCGACCCGACCCGAGCAGGCGCTCTACTATCGCTGGAACGGCGACACGAATCCGCTGCACATGGACCCCCGTGTCGCACAAAAGGCCGGGTTCGAGCGCCCCATCCTGCACGGGCTGTGTACCTTTGGCGCGGCGGCACATGCCTTGCTGGCGGTTCTGTGCTCCTATGACGCAACACGCTTCGGCTCGATGGACGGACGATTTACCGCGCATGTTTTCCCGGGTGAGACGTTGCGCACGGAAATCTGGAACGACGGATCGTTCCGAACCCATGTCGTCGAACGGGACAAGATCGCCATCGGCAACGGATTGTTCAAGCTCAGGAGGGATGCGGCATGACCGTCAAGACAGACATACGCGACACCGGCGTGATGGTCATCACGCTGAACCAGCCCGAGCGCCGCAATCCGATCGGGCATGAAGTACGCCGCGCCATAGTGGCCGCGCTGTCGCAGGCCGAGGGTGACGATACCATTCGTGCCGTCGTGTTGACCGGTGCGGGCGGGCAATTTTCGGCCGGCGGGGATGTCCGCGACCAGCGTGATCGCAGCATGGCCGAACAGCGTGAACGGTTTGCGTGCGTCAAGGATATGGTCGAACGGATGGTTCGCTTCTCCAAGCCCTTGGTCTCGGCGGTCGAAGGGTGGGCTGCGGGGGGCGGCTTCTCAGTTGCAGTGGCGTGTCCTACGGTCGTGGCCGCCCGCGATGCGAAATTCGTGGCCAGCTTTACCAAGGTGGGCCTGATCCCTGACATGGGCCTGTTGGGAACGTTGCCTGCGAGGGTCGGCCCGGCGCGTGCCCGCCGGATCATCCTGAACAATCGCCCGATCGGGGCGGAGGACGCCCTGTCATTCGGCATTGTCGATGAAATTGCCGAGGCCGGCGGCGCATTGGAGCTTGCCTGTACCATCGCGGCGCAAGAAGCTGCCGGTGCACCGCTGCCACGGCAGTTCATAAACGATTGGTTCGCACGTGACGTTAGCGCCGCACTGGACTATGAGCATAGCTTGCAGCCGATCCTGCTAAACAGCGCCGACGCTGCCGAGGGTCGCGCGGCATTCCTGGAAAAACGCGCCCCGAACTACAAGGGGCGCTAGGCGCCTGCGGGGGCAAATGCCGAAACCACAGAACTCCACATCCCTTGCCGGGGCCCTGACCACGCTGCATCGGGGCCTGATGCCATTTGTCATGCTGGCTGGCGCCACATTGATCTTCGTCGAGTCTGTCTGGCTTACGATCGTGGCGAACCTGGCACTGGTTGTTTTTCTGGCGATGGGGTGGCGGCGCTTCAGCGTGGGTACATGGGTGCCGGTGCTGCTGTCACTCGCGACGTTTGCGTTGGCCTTGTGGAAGGGTGTTTCAACCGAGGTCTTGCTGGATGCGCTGGGGCGGATGCTGTTTCTGGCGGCGCTGATCTCGATGATGGGCACGCTACGCTCCGCTGCGGCGCTGGCACCCGAGGTGATCCAGGCGGGCACGTATCTGACCGGGCAGCCCGCCTCGCGGCGCTATATCGCGCTGACCTTCGGGGGGCATTTGTTCGGCGTGTTGATCAATTTCGGCGGTCTTGCGCTGCTGCTCGATATGGCGACCCGCTCCATGAAGTCGGAGGCGAGCCTGAACCTGCCCGCCGCGATACGGGAGGTAAAGCTCAAGCGCATGACGCTGGCGATCGTGCGGGGGTTCGGGCTGATATCGCTATGGTCGCCGCTGGGCTTCTCCGCGAATGTGATCCTGATCACGCTGCCCGGACTGACCTATCTGGATTTCGGCCCGGTAGGGTTCGCCATGTCCTTCGTCTTCATCGCGATCGGCTGGAGCTTCGACCAGGTCGAACGGCGCAGGATCGGCACGGTTGCCGTGGCACGGCCAAAACCGCCTGCGGGGTCGTGGCTGGGGGCGGTGATGCTGGTGGGGCATGTGCTGGCGCTGGGTCTGCTGATATTCGTGGTGCATGGAATCTTCCCGTTGAGCTTTCAGGAAGGGTTGATGACGCTGATCCCGACCTACGCCTTTTTCTGGGTCATCTGGTCAACCAGAACGGCCCCTCGGGCGGGGCTGCGTGAGGCCGGAAAAATCGTCATGCAACGGCTGCCCAATTCCGCGGGGGAGGTCGGCGTATTCGCCTCCGCCGGGTTCCTGTCCGTCATGCTGCTGGCGTTAATCCCGGTGGAGTCCTTGCGCCTGATCATCGCGGATTTCGGTTTGGGCGCAATCTCCCTGGCGCTTTGCATCGTGTTCGGCATCGTGCTCATGGCATTTGTGGGGATCAATCCCATCGTCTCCGCTTCGGTTCTGGGGGCGGTCGCGTCACAGCTTGCCGTGCCGGGGTTGAGCGATGCGGCAATCGCGTTTTCCATCATCGGTGGATGGACGACCGTGATCGGGCTTTCGCCGTTCATCACGACAATCATCTTCTGCGCCGCTATAATCGAACGCCCGCCAATCCTGATCGGGCTGAAGTGGAACAGGGCCTACTCCCTAACGATCCTGACGTTGTGGTGCGCGTTCCTGATCACTCTGATGCTGACGGGCGCGGTCTAGCTGCCGAATTCGGCGCGGATGCTGGCCGTATGTTCGCCCAGTGCCGGTATGCGGGCGTTCTGACCGCGACGTGCGCCGTCTATGATGGCGGGCGCGGCCGGGTGGGTGACGCTGGCCCCCGCAGGCATGGCTGTACGGGTCGTGGCGAGGTGGGGATGCGCGATCAGGCCCGTCATGTCCTTCACCCCCGCGAAGGCCACATTCGCATCCAGCAATACGCGGGTGATTTCCTCGTTGCTGCGCCGCGCAATGGCGGCGGCAACCGTTGCGTCCACAATGGCGCGGTTGGCGAGGCGCGCCTTGTTGGTGGAGAACTGCGGATCGGAGGCCATCTCCGGTGCCTCCAGAACCTTCTGCGCGAACAGCGTCCATTCCCGGTCATTCTGAATCGACAGCAGCACATCCTGCCCGTCCGCAGTGGTAAACACGCCATATGGCGAGATGGACGGATGGGCCAGGCCGATGCGCTGCGGCGTCTGCCCCGATGCGGCATGGAGGTACGGAACCGACAGCCAGTCCGCGATCACGTCGAACATGGAAATGCGTATGTCGCAGCCCCGTCCGGTGATGCCGCGCTGGATCAATGCCTCCAGAATTGCGGACTGCGCGGCGGCGCCACTGGCGATATCGACGATGGAGATGCCGACACGGGCCGGTTCATCAGGCCCGCCAGTGATGGAGCAAAGCCCGGATTCCGCCTGAATCAGCAGGTCGTAAGCCTTGCGCGTCGCATAGGGGCCGGTATCGCCATATCCGCTGATGCCGCAGGTTATCAGACGGTCGTTTCGCTGTCGCATTGCCTCAGGGCCCAGCCCCTTGCGTTCCAGTGCGCCGGGTTTGAGGTTGTGGACTAGGACATCCGCCTTGTCGATCATCGCCAGCAGAAGCTTGTGATCCGTGGCGTCGTCCATGTCGATCACGACGGATTCCTTGCCACGGTTGAGCCAGAGGAAATAGCTGCTTTCACCATCCGCAGCCTGATCGTAGCCCCGGGCGAAATCACCTTCGGGTCGCTCAACCTTGAGCACACGCGCCCCCGCATCGGCCAGACGGGAGGTGCAATATGGCGCGGCCACCGCTTGCTCGATCGACACGACGAGAACGCCGTCCAGCGGTCCTTTGGACATGTGAGTTTCCTTTCTGTCGGCCTTGCGTGACCATCGCGATAGCTTAAACCAAGCGAAACCATGCTAGTAAGGCCAATTGGAAATTTCAGAAATACCATTTCGGCATGATTGTCAGAGCGTGGTGCCAGGCCACTGGCCCGAAGTCACCAAATGGTGCACCTCTGAGGTAAGGAATGCCGAGAATTCTGACGATACACGCGATCCGGGACGGTTGAGCGGGGTCATCAAAACCAGCGTCCTGTCAATCGTCCTTCGGATGATCGGACGGGCGATCAGTGTCCCCGCTCGTACCTGGTGAATGACGCTGACCAAAGGCAGAACGGTGGAGCCGAGGCCGCGCTCGACAAAGGCCAGCATGGTCGGCAAGATATCAATTTCCAGAACGACGTTGAGGTCGATCTTCTCACTTTGCGCAATGGATTCGACGCGCCCGCGCAGACCGTGTTCTGGGTTTGGCAGGATGAGGGGCAGGCGCAGCGCGTCCTGAGCCAGGATGGGCGTGCCATCCCCCCCGTCTGAAAACTGCGCGGCCTGGATCAGGAAAAGTTGTTCCAAAATAATGGGTTGTGTTTTGATTGACGGGGATTTCTGCCCCTCGTAAGCCACACCCAGATCAATCTTTCCCCGCAACAGCCAGTCCTGTACGTGGCCGCTGAAGCCGGAGACGATGCGCAGGTTCACATCGGGGTACAGGTCGAGGGCGCGCTCGATCAGATGGGTTGCCAGAACCTCCGCCACTGTGGGCGGCAATCCCAGTGTCAGGGTGCCGGAAAGCGTCTTCTTGTTGCCCGAGAATTCACCGACCAGATCCTCCATGCTTTCCAGAATGACGGAGGCCCGCCGGGCAAGTCGCAGGCCCTCCTCCGTCGGCATGACACCCCGCCCGTGACGGCGCAGCAGGGAAACGCCCAGTTCCGCCTCCAGCGCCTTGACCTGACGGCTCAGCGCGGGTTGTGCGATATGAAGGCGGTCAGCGGCGGCGGTGATGCTGCTCAATTCCACGATCTGTACGAAATTGCGGAGTTGGCGGAAATCCATTCATGCCTCATATGTATCGCTGATATAGCCATAATGCATTTGCTACATGAATGACCATCTTTCACGGTGGGCGGGAAGGCAAGTCCGCTTTCCGGCCCGCCCCGGGCTCGGATGACCGCTTTGCTGTTTGGATACGGTCAACAGGCCGGTCGGAACGGTGTGCAGGCAAGGGCCTTCGCCATAGGGAGAATGAACATGAAGAAAAATATCCTGCGTTCCACGATCGGCGCGCTCATGACATGTGCGGCGCTGCCCGCATTTTCACAGGAATTGCCCGATACGATGGTCTGGACGTCGTATGATGTCGGTTCCGCCGGATATGCCGAGGCATCCGCGATTGCAGACGCATTCGGACGTGAATTCGGCACGCGCGTTCGCATCCAGCCGTCGGGCAGCAGCATCGGGCGCCTTCAGCCGCTGCTGCAGGGGCGCGCTGATTATGCATTCCTCGCAACGGAGGCTTTCTTCGTCTCTGAAGGAGCGTTCGATTTCTCGACGCCGGAATGGGGTCCGCACCAGTTGCGCGCCATCGCGGGCCGCCCTGCCGGCATCACGCTGATCGCTGCTGGCGACGCCGGTATTGATACGGTCGAGGACGCGCGGGGCAAGCGCATCGCCTTCGTCGCGGGCAACCCGTCGGTGAACGTCAAGTGCGAAGCAATTCTGGCCTTTGGCGGGCTGACGCTCGACGATGTCGAAATCATCATGTTCCCGACCTATGGCGCGGCGATGTCGTCGATGACGCGCAACGAATCCGACGCGACCTGCACGACGCCGACCACCAGCCAGTTGTACGAACTGGCCGAGAGCCCGCGCGGCATCCACTACGCCCCGCTTGAGGCGGATAACGAAGCCGGGTGGGAGCAGCTGCTTAAGGTTCTTCCCATCATGACGCCATCGGATGAAGACGTCGCCGCCGGCCTGCCCGAAGGTGAAATCGCCAAGATGGCGGCCTATCGCTATCCGGTCATCACCACCACCGATGACAGGGACGAGGACGATGTCTATGCCTTCATCAAGGCGCTGGACGAGACTTATGACCTGTACAAGGACGGCACCGCCGCGATGAGCCGCTGGTCACTGGACATGTCCGGTCGCCCGGCCATCGACATTCCGTTTCACGAGGGGGCAATCCGCTACCTGCGCGAAATCGGCGTGTGGACTGAGGAAGACGATGCGTGGAACGAGCAGCGTGTGACGCGGCTGAATACGCTCAGCGAAGCTTGGGCGGAATTCCACGATGAGAACATCGGCATGTCGGAGGAGGATTTCTCCGCCGCGTGGATGGAGCGCCGCGCCGAGGTCGTTTCCTCGCTGAACTGATCGAGACCCAAGTCGCGATACCCCCCGGCGTTTCAGCGTCGGGGGGACAGTTCATCAGTAGGTCAGGGACGGTCTAATGAAATCAGAGAGCACTTCCCCAGGCGCCGACGCGCCCGATTTCGCGACGAATGCGTCATCAGGACCCAGCGCGATCATGCGCTGGCCTGTCATGGCGTTGGGCGCGCTGGGTGTCCTGTTGGCCGTCAACCAGCAATTCCTGCTGAACCTGTTCGGCTTTCAACCGCTGGGGAATGCCTATCTTTATTATCTGATCGGGATTTTTCTGGCAGTGACCTTTCTGGCGCTGCCGATTTCCAGCAACCTTGCCGGGCGTTTGCACTGGGTCAACGTGGTGCTGGCGATCGCCGCGCTGGTCAGCGGTGGTTGGTTGGGCTTTCACGGGCTCGATATCATCTCACGCGGGTGGGAATACGATGCGCCGCTGATGGCGGACATCATGGCGACGATCCTGATTTTCCTGGTGCTGGAGGGTGTGCGCCGCGCTGGCGGACCGGTCCTGCTGGCCACGGCGCTGCTGTTCGGGACCTTTCCGCTCTATGCCGGGCATATGCCGGGCTTCCTTTGGGGAACGCAGTTTTCCGCGATCGAGACCGTCCGCGCGCACGTGTTGGGGGTGGAGAGTATCATCGGCATCCCGATGCAGGTGGTCGCGGAACTGGTCATCGGGTTTGTGATCTTCGGCTCGGTTCTGGTCATCACCAAGGGCAGCGACTTCTTCATGGAGCTTGCCTCCGCGTTGTTGGGGCACAGTCGCGGTGGCCCGGCCAAGGTGGCGGTCATCGGTTCCGGTATTCTCGGCTCTCTGTCGGGCAGCGTCATCTCGAACATTCTGACATCCGCACCGTTTTCCGTGCCGACAATGCGGCGGGTGGGGTATCCTGCCAGCTATGCTGCAGCGGTTGAGGCATGTGCGTCGACCGGGGCCACGTTGATGCCGCCGGTCATGGGCACGGTTGCCTTCGTCATGGCATCGTTTCTGGGCGTGCAATATTCCACCATCGTAATTGCCGCCGTGATCCCCGCGATCCTGTTCTATGTAGCACTGCTGTTTCAGGTGGACATGTACGCCGCGCGGCGCGGGCTGCACGGTCTGCCGCGCTCCGAAACACCGAAGATCCTGCCCGTTCTGGCCAAGGGCTGGCCCTATCTGCTGAGCCTCGCGGTGCTGATCTTCGTGCTGATGGTTCTGCGGATGGAGTCGCGCTCACCCTATTATGCCTCGATTGTGATGATCGTCGCGACCTCCTTTCGCAAGGAAACGCGCCTGACCTATCAGCGGTGCAAGGCGTTGCTTCTCGATATTTCGCTGAACGTGGGTAAGCTGGTCGCGATCCTGGCCGGGATCGGCCTGGTCGTGGGGGGACTGTCCTATACCGGGGTGGCCGGTGCCTTCAGCCGTGAGCTGCTGCTTTATGCCGGCGGGAACACCGCGCTGATGCTGCTCGCCGGTGCTGTGACCAGCTTCGTTCTGGGCATGGGGATGACGGTGACGGCGTGCTATATCTTCCTGTCGATCCTGCTGGCGCCCGCGCTGGTTCAGGCCGGGCTGAACCCGATCGCGAGCCACCTGTTCATCCTGTACTGGGGCATGCTGTCCTATATCACGCCGCCGGTCGCGCTGGCTGCGATTACCGCCGCGAACGTCGCGGGTTCCAAACCGATGGAGACGGGATTCCGCGCCATGCGGCTGGGACTGCCGCTGTTCGTCCTGCCCTTCATCTTCGTCTATGACCCCGCCCTGATCATGGAGGGGACGGCGATAAATATCGTGGAGCGGATCTTCCTGACGACGGTGGCGATCTGGGCGGTTACCTCCGCATTCGAAAGCTGGATATACAAGGTCGGACGGATCGGCGTGGTCAGCCGTATCGCCTTCGCCGCCGGGGGTGTTCTGATCATCGTGCCGGAGCTTTTGACCAGCATTGCGGGCGCGATCGTTCTGGGCGTCGTGATCGCCGTCAACCTGATGCTGAAGCGGCGCAAGCCGGCACAGGGCATGTGAGGAGCGTATGATGGACAAGAGATTGCCTGATTTGGCGACCGCAGTTGCCAGGATCGAGGATGGCGCACGGCTGATGATCGGTGGCTTTGGGTCCGCCGGTATCCCGTTCGGCCTGATCGACGCGCTGCTCGATCACGGTGCGAAGGGTCTGACCGTGATTTCCAACAATGCCGGCGCGCAGGAAACCGGGATCGCGAAGCTGCTGAAGGAAGGGCGCGTGGCAAAGGTCATTTGCTCCTATCCCCGATCCCCCGGTTCCATCTGGTTCGAGCGACGCTATGAGGCGGGAGAGATCGAGCTGGAGGTCGTGCCGCAGGGCACGCTGGCCGAACGCATCCGTGCCGCCGGCGCCGGGATCGGCGGATTTCTGACGCCGACCGCCTATGGCACATTGCTGGCGGAGGGCAAGGAAACGCGGGTCATCGACGGACGCGGCTATGTCATGGAACTGCCCCTGCACGCCGATGTCGCGCTGTTGCGGGCCGACCGCGCGGACAAGTGGGGCAATCTGACGTTCCACGGCACCGCGCGAAATTTCAATCCGGTCATGGCGTCCGCTGCGAAATACGCAGTCGCGGAGGTGCGGGAGCTGTCCGACGTACCGCTCGACCCGGAACGGGTGGTGACGCCGGGCATCTTTGTGCAGGGCGTGGTGGAATATGGGGTACGGCCATGAACAGTCTCACCGACGCTCAACTGGCGGCGCGGGTTGCGCGCGACATTCCCGACGGCTCCTACGTCAATCTGGGGATCGGCAAGCCGACCCACGTGTCCAGCTACGTCCCCGAGGGGCGCGAGATCATCTATCATTCGGAGAATGGCATTATCGGCGTCGGCCCGACCCCGCCCGAGGGCGAGGAAGATTTCGAGATGATCGACGCCAGCAAACGCTACATCACGACGGCCCCCGGTGCCGCGTTTTTCGAGCATGCGGACAGCTTCGCGATGATGCGTGGCGGGCATATAGATATCGCGGTGCTCGGCGCCTATCAGGTGGCGGAAAATGGCGATATCGCGAACTGGGCGACACTGGATGAGAAGTTTCCGCCTGCGGTCGGCGGCGCGATGGATCTGGTCGTCGGGGTTCCGACGATCTTCGTCATGATGAGGCATACGAACCGCGACGGCACACCCAAACTGCTGCGTAAATGCACCTATCCCCTGACCGGTCTGGCCATCGTCAGTCGCGTCTACACCGACCTTGCCGTTCTGGATCTGGCGCCTGAGGGTTTTCGTCTGGTCGAACTGACACCGGGCAACACGCTCGAAGAAGTGCAGGCCCTGACCGACGCGAAAATTCATTCCTGAAGGGCAGGCATGAGCAAGCCCACGGAAAATCCCGCCCGATATCGGGTGGGGCCTGGCGGACGGAGCATCGTTCGCACCGACAGTGAGATTCTAGGAAATCGCGGCCTTGCGGCCGAGTGACAACCGCCTTCGGGCACAGATAAAATTTAGGAGAGCCTTGTGAAAACCAGCGCCCCCGAGTCCCATGACGACCTGCGCGATGCATTGCGCGCATTGTGTGCGGAATTCCCCGCCGAATATCACCGCAAGCACGGCGCGGCGGAGACATATCCCGAGGAGTTCGTGACGTCCCTGACGCAGGCAGGCTGGCTGGCCGCGATGATCCCCGAGGAGTTCGGCGGATCGGGCCTTGGCCTGACCGAGGCGTCCATCGTGATGGAGGAGATCAACCGCGCGGGCGGCAATGCCGGCCATTGTCACGGGCAGATGTACAACATGGGCACGTTGTTGCGCCATGGATCGGCCGAGCAGAAGGCGAAGTACCTTCCCAAGATCGCGTCGGGTGAGTTGCGTCTGCAATCCATGGCCGTGACCGAACCTACGACCGGAACCGACACGACGAAGCTGAAGACCACCGCCGTGCGCAAGGGTGACCGGTATGTCGTCAACGGTCAGAAGGTCTGGATCAGCCGTATCCAGCATTCCGACCTGATGATCCTGCTGGCCCGCACCACACCACTGGCCGAGGTCATGCGCAAGTCCGAGGGGCTTTCCATTTTCCTCGTCGAGCTGGACCAGATGATCGGCAAGGGGATGGAGGTCAAACCCATCTCGAACATGGTCGGGCATGAGACGAACGAGTTGTTCTTCGACAATCTGGAAATCCCCGCCGAAAGCCTGATCGGTGAGGAGGGCAAGGGTTTTCGCTACATCCTCGACGGGCTGAACGCCGAGCGGACGCTGATCGCGGCGGAATGTATCGGTGACGGGTACTGGTTCATCGACAAGGCGACGCAATACGCTTCGGAGCGTGAGGTCTTCGGCCGGCCCATCGGACAGAACCAAGGCATCCAGTTCCCACTGGCCAAGGCCTTCGCCCATCTGGAGGCCGCCAATCTGATGCGGTTCGAGGCATGTCGCCGGTTCGATGCTGTTCAGGACGCAGGCGCGCAGGCCAATATGGCGAAGCTGTTGGCCGCCGATGCCTCATGGGAGGCCGCGAACGCCACGATGCAGACATTCGGCGGATTCGGCTTCGCGGAGGAATACGACGTCGAGCGCAAGTTCCGTGAAACGCGGCTGTACCAGGTCGCGCCGATCTCCACCAATCTGATCCTGTCCTATGTGGCCGAACATATCCTCGGTATGCCCCGCAGCTTCTAGGAGACCTCCATGTCCGATACCGCTATCACCGCAGTGCCGAGTTTCCCGCTGTTCGTGCCTGCCGATCGCCCCGATCGGTTCGCAAAGGCGTGTGCCGCGGGAACCGACACCGTCATCATAGATGTCGAGGATGCCGTCGCCCCGGATAGCAAGGTGGCGGTGCGCAGAATACCCGAAGGTGCCTTGCCAAGGGAGCGTACGGTGCGGCTGTACCTGCGGGTAAATGCCGTGGACACCCCATGGTATCGCGACGATGTCGCCTTCGCGCGGGCGATGGCCTTTGACGGGGTCGTTCTGCCCAAGGCGGAAAGCGCGGCTCAGGTCGCGGCACTGCGTGAGGCGTTGGAGCCGGGGCGCACGATCCTCGCCCTGGTCGAGACGGTCGCCGGTCTGGCCGCGATAGACGAAATCGCGCGCGCTGCGGATCAGATCGCGTTCGGCTCCATCGACTTCGCGGAGGACATGGGATGCGCGCACACCCGGCAGACGCTGTTGCCGATCCGCAGCCGGGTCGTGATGGCCGCGCGGCTGGCCGGTCGGCCCGCGCCGATAGATGGCGTCACGCCGACGACCACGGATACCGCCCTGATGGCGGACGATGCCAAGCATTCCAATGAGATGGGCTTCGGCGGGAAGCTGTTGATCCATCCTCATCAGATTGCGCCCTCACGTGCGGCGTTCCGGCCCGATGCGGGGGATCTGGACTGGGCCAGCCGTGTACTTTCCGCCGCCAAGAGCGGGGCGACCGTGGTCATCGACGGTGCAATGGTCGACGCCCCCATCGTGGCGCGGGCCCGCAGAATTCTGGCTCGGGAAAGGGCCCTGACATGAACGACACAACTGCAATCGACTTCGATCACCTGAATGGTTGGATCGGCCGCACCGAAACCGTGGCGGATATCGTGACACCGGGACTGGTGGATCGGTTTCGCGCCACCTTCGGCAAGCGTCTGTACGGCGATCCGCAAAGCGTCCCGCTGGGTCTGCACTGGTGCCTGGCCCCCCCGGCCGTTCCGTTGGAGGAGATCGGGCCCGATGGCCACCCCGCGCGGGGTGGGTTCCTGCCGCCGGTTCCGCTGGAAAACCGGATGTGGGCGGGCGGTGCCGTCAGCTTCCACGCGCCGTTGCAGATCGGCGATGAGGTTACGCGCGCGTCTCGCATCGCGGCGATCACGCCCAAGAACGGGCGCAGCGGGCCGCTGGTCTTCGTCACGGTCGAGCATGAACTGCATGTCGGCAATCGCCGGGTGATCGAGGAGCGTCAGGACATCGTCTATCGCCCGGCCCGCTCGGTCGAGGCGGCACAGCCCGAAGTCGTGCACGACATTCCCGAGGATGCGTTCGTGGGCGATCCGGTGACGTTGTTTCGCTACTCCGCCATGACGTTCAATGGCCACCGCATCCACTACGATTATCCCTATGTCACGCAGCAGGAGGGCTATTCCGGGTTGGTTGTTCACGGCCCCATTCAGGCAACCTTGCTGATGAACGCCGCCGCCGCCGCCGCGCAGCAGGATGCGATCCGGATCGAGTATCGCGGTCTGTCGCCGCTGATCGCGGGGCAGCCTGTCTCGATCAAGCGCGACGACAAGCATGTCTGGCTGGAAAAGCCCGATGCCACCGCCACCTTCGAAGTCCGCTATTCACTGCTCTGAGGATACCGCCATGGCCCGAGCCGACGTAGATGCGCTGAAACCGGACCTTGTCCTGCCGCTGATCGGCGCGCCGATGTTTCTGACCTCGGGCGTTGATCTGGTAGTGGCGCAGTGTTGCGCCGGGATCATCGGCACGTTTCCGGCGCTCAACGCACGTCCGGCGCAGGTTCTGGATGAATGGCTGATCCAGATCGAAACGCGGCTGGCCGATCATGAGGCGCAAACTGGCCGAAAGCCGGCCCCCTATGGCGTCAACCTTATCGTCAACGATTACAACGAAAGGCTGGAGGAAGACCTGGCAACCATCGTCCGTCATCGGGTGCCGCTGGTCATCACGTCCCTGTCCGCCCCGGACAAGGTGGTCGAGGCGGTGCATGGATATGGCGGCATCGTCTTTCACGATGTCATCAAGGCGCGGCACGCAAAACGTGCGATCAAATCCGGGGTGGATGGTCTGATACTGGTCTGCGCGGGCGCCGGGGGGCATGCCGGAACGCTCAGCCCGTTTGCACTGGTCGAGGAGGTTCGCGCCTTCTACGATGGCCCGCTGATCCTCTCAGGCGCGATTGCCAACGGTCGTGCCGTGCTGGCGGCGCAGGTTCTGGGTTGCGATTTCGCCTATTCCGGCACGGTTTTCATTCCCACATGTGAGGCGATCGCCCCCGAGGGGCACAAGCAGATGATCGTCGCGGCCGAGGCGGAGGGCATCGTCTACACGCCGATGTTTTCGGGTACGCACGCAAACTACCTGACCGCGAGCATCGAGCAGGCCGGTGTCGATCCCGAGGAAGCCCGACGCGCCGAACCGCGCCCGATGGTCGCGAAGGATCATCCAGATCGCCCCAAGACCTGGAAGGAAATCTGGGGCGCGGGGCAGGCCGTAGGTCAGTCACGATCCGTGCAGCCCGCCGCCGCCGTGGTGGCCCGATTGCACGCTGAATATCTGGACGCATGTGGGAGGGTTTCGAAATGAGCCGGATCGAAGGGTCTGACACCTATAGCAACGTGCCTGACAGCAGGGGGCTGAACGTCTTTCGTGCGGATCCGGCGCTGGCCGCGCTGGTCCGGCTATATGCGCCGCCGGCGTTGCATGATGTATTGCTGCCGCAGTTGGACAGGATGGGATCGCTGGTCGGAGACTGGCTGGAAACCCTCGCGCTCAGCGCGGACCAGAACACACCGAAGCTGGCGTTGCGGGCGCGCACCGGGGCCCCGGATGAGCGGATCGAGAAGCATCCCGACTATCAGGAGCTGGAACGATTTGCCTTCGGTGAGTTCGGGTTAGCCGCAATGTCGCACCGGGCCGGGGTGTTCGGGGCGGATGCGCCGCTGCCGCCGATTGCGAAATACGCGCTGGTCTATCTTTTCGTGCAGGCGGAATTCGGCCTGTGCTGTCCGCTGAGCATGACGGATTCGCTGACCCGCACCTTGCGTAAGTTTGGCTCGCAAGACCTGATTGCGCGATATGTGGATCGCCTGACCTCGCAGGACATGGATGCGCTTTACCAGGGCGCGATGTTCATGACGGAGCAGGTCGCGGGCTCGGATGTGGGTGCGATCGAGACGACGGCCCGTCAGGATGGTGAGACATGGCGTTTGTCAGGTGACAAGTGGTTCTGCTCCAACCCCGACGCCGCGCTCGCCATGGTGCTGGCCCGGCCCGAGGGGGGCGGCACCGGCACCCGCGGGCTGTCGCTTTTCCTGTTGCCGCGGCATTTGCCCGACGGGCGGCGAAACGACTACCGGATCGTGCGTCTGAAGGACAAGATGGGCACGCGGTCCATGGCCTCGGGTGAGATTGTGATGGAGGGGGCGGAGGCGTACCTCGTCGGTGATCCGGGGCAGGGCTTCAAGCAGATGACGGACATGATAAACATGTCACGTCTGGCCAATGGCGTGCGGTCCGCCGGATTGATGCGCCGCGCGGTGGGTGAGGCTCTGTTCATCGCGCGTCACCGCACCGCGTTCGGCAAATCCCTCTCCGACATGCCGCTTATGCGCCGCCAGTTGGTCAAGATGCTGCTGCCGGCGGAGCAGGGGCGCAGCATGGTGTTCCACACCGCAAGGGTTCTGCAGCAGTCCGATGCGGGCGATGCCGAGATGGCGAAGGTGGTGCGCATCCTGACACCGCTCATCAAGTTTCGGACCTGTCGCGATGCGCGCAAGGTTGCCGGAGACGCGATGGAGGTTCGCGGCGGTTGCGGCTATATTGAGGAGTTTTCGGATGCGCGGGTTCTGCGTGACGCCCATCTCGGCTCCATCTGGGAGGGGACGAGCAATATCGTAGCCCTCGACGTGGCACGGGCGAGCCATCGGACCGGGGCGCTGGACGCGCTCACCCGGTATCTGCGCGATCTCCTGGCAGGGGTGGATGCCCCCCTCGCGGCGAAGCTGGACGATGCCTTGACCAGGGCGGTTGCGCTGATGGGCCAGACCGCCGAGGGTGAGGCCGAAGTGCGTCGCGCGGCCAGCGCGTTGTATCACGTAACGTCCGCGATCTTCCTCGCGTGGGAGGGGGCACAGCTGGATGACGCTGCGGTGGCCCGCGACAGGTCGAGGCTTGCGTCACTGGTGTTGAGCCATATTCTGACGCCACGCGATCCGTTGGGGCCGGTCGAGGCTGAACCCGACTGGCTCGACGGACTTCTGCGCCGTGCGGGCATCGACGATTTCTCCACCCCTGACTTCTCCACCGCCGACGAAGGAGCATCCACATGACGCTGGCCCAAATTCTCGCTGATTTTGCTTCGGCTCCCGTATCGCGGAACGACACGATGGCGCAGTTCGTGCGCTTCTCACTGTTGGACTGGGCCAGCGTTGGCATCGCGGGCCGGCCGGAGCCTGTGGCGCAAGCTTCGCGTCAACTCGCACTGGCCGAAGGGATCGAACAGGCCACGCTGTTTGGTGGCGGCAAGGGGTCGGCGCGGACCGTGGCGATGGCCAATGGCGCGATCAGCCATGCTCTCGACTACGACGACACGCATTTCGGCTATGTCGGTCATCCCAGCGTGGCGATCATACCTGCCGCTCTCGCCATGGCGGAGCGTGAGGGGGTGAGCGGTGCCCGGTTCCTCGATGCGATCACCGTCGGGATGGAGGTCGTCTGCCGGATCGGAACCTGGCTGGGCCGGACGCATTATGATGCGGGGTTCCACCAGACAGGCACGTCGGGTGCGTTCGGGGCCACGGCTGCGGCCGGGCGGGTGCTGCGACTGGACGCGCCTGCGATGGCGCACGCTCTCGCTCTGACCTCGACGCGGGCGGCGGGATTGAAAAGCCAGTTTGGAACCATGGGAAAACCGCTCAATGCAGGTTTCGCGGCGGAGGTGGGCGTCACGTCGGCCTTGCTCGCGGCGGGGGGTGTGACGTCCGCACTGGATGCGATCGAGGGTGTTCAGGGGTTCGGGCCGACCCATGCCGCGGCTGAAGATCATGCCGCGTTCGAGGGGCTGGGCCAGGAATGGTTGTTCCCAAATGTCTCCTACAAATTCCACGCCTGCTGCCATGGCCTGCACGCGATGTTGGAGGCATTGCGGACACTGAACCTGTCGGGTCCTGTCACCTCGGTTTCCATCGAGACGCATCCCCGCTGGTTGAAGGTGTGTAACCAACCGTCACCCACGACAGGGCTTGCGGCCAAGTTCAGCTACAGATTGACCGCCGCGATGATGCTGTCCGGTGTCGATACGGCGGCGCTGGAATCCTATACCGACGAAGTCTGCGCGCGGCCGGACCTGATCGCACTGCGTGACAAGGTGGAGGTGCGTGGCAACGATACGCTCGAGGATACCGAGGCGCAGGTGACCGTGGTGGCCGGGGGGCAAATCCATCAAGCGCGGAGCAACCTGATGGAGGCGACGGACATCGCCCGGATCGGCGATCGTCTGAACGCGAAATCCACGTCACTTCTGGGCGACGCGCTGGCGCGGGACCTGCGGCACGATCTGAGCGTGCTGGAGGAGGCCCGCGATCTGTCCGCATTCACGGCGCGGATCGCCACGATCTGATGGCTGGGGCGGCCAGACGTGGAAAGGCCGCCACCGCGAATCCGGGTATCGCACCGCTAGAGGGTCAGTCTATCCAATACGATTAGATATGCTGCCTGAATATGTGCCTGACATGCGCGTTCGGCGCCGTCAGGATCGCGTGCGCTGATTGCATCGACCAGCGCGCGCACCTCTTCTACACTCACTTCCAGCCGGCCGGGTGCCGACAGTGAGCTGACACGCAGTTGCGAAATCCGATTGTGCAGTGATTGCAAAATACGCTCGACCTGAATGTTGCATGCACCGCTGAACAGCGTGGCATAGAACTGGCTTTTTCTGGCGATCACCGTTTTGATATTCGGTTTCCTGCACGCATCCTCGAAGGCCGCGAATGCTTTTTTCAGCTTTGCGATGTCGGCATCTTTGCCGAGCAGGGCCATCTGCCGGGCGCAATAACCTTCGAGAAGTTGCCGCAGATCGTATATCTGACGCGCGTCCTCTGCTGTCACGGTCGCTACTGTGGGCCCGCGATGGGGCGGGCTGGTGACAATACCCTCCGCCTCCAGCTGGCGCAGGGCCTCGCGAACGGACGTTCTGCCGACGTCGAACAATTCGCAAAGCTCCCGCTCGATAAGGCGGGCGCCCGGGGGGAACTGACCGCTGATTATGGCGGTTCTAAGCTGGTTCTCGACCAGAACGCGCAAACTGGTCGGACGCCTGGAGATAGTGAATTCGGACTCGGTCATTGGCGTGTTCCGAAACAAAGGGGGGAAGAAGCCTGATTATCACAGGCTCATTTCAATCCGGTAAAGTCAGTGCGCAAGCATACACTAAAACGTAGTATCTGTTTACGGTGAAGTTACTGCCAAATCGCCGCGGCTTTTATTTTCTAGCGACGGTAGAGTCTTGCGAACGCGGGTGCGCCCACGATGACGACCAGAATGCGCAGGACGTGGTGTGCAATGACGAAGGCCATATCCGCCCCCACGATCAGGGCGAGGATCGCCATTTCGGCCTGACCGCCGGGTGCGAAAGCCAGCAGGGTTTCAAGGGCAGGGGCCAGGTCGAACAGGTGGACCGCCTCCGCGAACACCACCGTCAGGGCCAGCAGGATCACACAGAATCCCAAGGCTGCCGTCAGGTCGATGCGGACCTCGCGCATGGTGATGCCGGCATATTTTGCGCCCACGGTCATTCCGATGAAAAATTGCGCGGCCCAGATCGCCTCAACCGGGGGGCGATGGTGCAGGACGCCTGCCAGTGCGAAGGCTCCCGCCAGGATCATCGGCCCCAGGATGGAGGCACCGAACAGCCCCACACGCTCCGCCAGTTTCCAGCCGACCAGACCGCAGAAGGCCATCAGCACCAACTGCTGCCACGCGATTTCCGAGGCCGGCGCCCCCGGCGGAACCGACAGATCGACATCCCAGTAGGCGCGCAGAATGAACGGCAGGATCGCCACGATGAACAGCACACGGGTCGCATGGACCAGCGACATGGCGCGCACGTCGCCGCCTGCTTCCTCACCAAAGATCAACATGTCCTGCAATCCACCGGGCATCGCCGAATAATAGGCGGTGGGAAAATCGAAGCCCCAGATCTTCTGAAAATAGGGAACACCGACCAGACCGATCAGCACGGTCATCAGCGGAATCAGGATCAGCGTCGGCCACATCGCGCCCATCGACACCAGAAGCGCCGTGGTGAACGTTGCGCCGACCGCCACGCCCAGAATGCCGCGCATCGCCGTGTTCAGAACCTTGATGGTGTCCAGCGGTACGCCCAGCAATGCCGCCGTCAGGCAGGCCATGATCGGCCCGAGCAACCATGGCAGCGGCAGATCGACATAGGAAAACGCGGCGACGCCCAGTCCGGCGATGGCGAATGTCATCAGGATGCGGATCATGTGCGCATCGTCATCAGGCGGTGGCGCAGGGACGTTTTCAGGTGTTCTTCGGCGGCGCTGCCCGCACGCTCGACATCGCCCTGACGAATGGCGTCTATGATCTGCGCATGTTGCGCACAGACGATCCGCACGCGGTCCTCATCGCCCAGTGTCGTTCGACCCAGCAGGAGCATTGCGTTGGTCAGCGCCCGTGTCGATCCCAACAGGAACCGGTTGCGCGTGGCCAGATACAGACAGCGGTGAAACTGCTGATTGATTGCGGCGGCGCGATGCGGCTGCGTACCGGCGGCTTCGATTTCGGCGTTGAGCGCTTCCATCTCTTCCGTCTCGGCCTGCAATGCGTGTTTCGCGGCCATCTGTGCTGCGGTGCGTTCGAGGACCGCGCGCATTTCGTACAATTCGACGACTTCACCATGACCCAACTGCCGGATCACGGCGCCGATGCGGGCGCGATGTTCGACGATGCCGTCGGCCTCCAGCCTTCGCAGGGCCTCGCGTATCGGAGTGCGGGAGATGTTCAGCTGGTCTGCTATCTCCGCCTCACGCAAGCGGTCGCCGGGCAGAAAATCGCCCTTCGAGATCGCTTCATACAACCGGGAATAGGCCAGCTCGCCTTGTGACAGTTTCGTCAGTTCTGCCATGTACCCACCCTTGTATCCTCTTGGATACAAGGGTGGGTACAGGTCGTGGCATCAGGTATCAAGCGTTGGTTTTCAGAAACTTCCACGCGACCCGCTTTCGCTGCGTGCACTTGCCAGATTCAAAATGAACGCCTGCGGGTGAAACAAATTCCTTGCCGAAACCGGTTTCGTAGCGGAGCCTGAGTCGTGGGAGGATAAAAGTTGAGCATCGACGCGGACCAGATGAAGGCCGGATCGCAACGCCTGCGCGTGACGATCTCCGACGTGTCCGAAGCTCTGGGTCTGACCAAGTCGACGGTTTCACGTGCCCTGAACGGCTATGCCGATATTTCGGAATCCACCCGACTGCGCGTGCGGCGCGCGGCGGACAAGATGGGCTATCGACCCTTGAGCCACGCCCAGGCCATCCGCACGGGGCGGACGAAATCGCTGGGTCTGGTCATCCAGATGGCGGACCATGATGCCCAGCGGCCGTTTCTGGCGGAATTCCTGTCCGGCCTGTCCCAGGGCGCGAGCGAGGAGGGCTGGACCCTGACGATCGCGGCCAGCGACAGCCCGGAAACCACGTTCGAAACGTTCAGGACCATGATCGCGGATCGCAAGGCGGACGGGTTCATCCTGCCGCGCACCATGAGCGACGACCCGCGGGTGAAGCTGCTGCGGGCCTCCGGCATTCCTTTCGTCCTGTTTGGACGCTGCGAGGATCCCGCCGGGTGCGCGTGGTACGATGTGCTGGGTGAGGATGCGATGCAGGACGCCGTCCGGCATCTGGTCGCGCTTGGTCATCGGCGGATCGGCTTTATCAATGGCGGGATGCAATACACCTACGGACATCTGCGGCGTGAGGGGTTCCTGAACGCCATGGCCGAGGCGGGTCTGAAGATCGAGCCGGAGCATATGCGCGAAAACGCGGTGACCATCCGGGATGGCGAAGTCCGTGCACATGAAATTCTCGATTCCAGCCCTATGCCGACCGCCATCGTGTGTGCTGTCGATATGGCGGCGCTGGGGGTGTATCGCGCGGCGGAAACGCGCGGATTGCAGATCGGGCATGACCTGTCGGTCATAGCCTATGACGGCATACAGGACGGCGCCCATGTAACGCCGCAACTGACGACCTATTCCGTCGATTATACCCATTCGGGCCGACGGCTCAGCGCATTGCTGATCCGGCGGGTGATGGGTGAGCCAGTCGAGGCGTTGCGCGAAACCGCGCAGGCCATGTTCCTGAACAGGGGGTCCACCGGCCCACCCGCCTAGGGGGCTGACCGGGGCACAAGACCCCGGCCCATCGTGACTGCACAAAACTTCAAAGGGAGAAAGACCAAGATGAAACTCAAAACACTCATGATGTCGGGAGCAGCGACGGCGCTGATCCTGTCCGCCACGACCGCAAGCGCGGAGGAGCTGCGCTTCTGGACGACGGAGGAGCAGCCCGAGCGGTTGGCCCTGCAAGAGCAGATGGCCGCCGATTTTTCGGAGGCGTCCGGGCACAGCGTCGATGTCATTCCGGTGACGGAATCCGATCTGGGCACCCGCGCGACGGCGGCCTATGCGGCGGGCGATCTGCCCGATGTGATCTACCACACGCTGCAATACGCGCTGCCCTGGGCGGAGGCTGGCATTCTGGACACCGACGCCGCGACCGACGTGATCGAGGCGCTTGGCGCGGATACCTTCGCACCGGGCGCGCTGAACATGGCCGCGACGATGGATGGCTACGCCTCCGTTCCGGTCGATGGCTGGACGCAGATGATCGTCTATCGCTCCGATCTGTTCGAGGAGGCCGGACTGGCCCCGCCCAACACCTATGCCAACGTGATCTCCGCCATTGAGGCTCTGCACAATCCGCCAGAGATGTACGGGTTCGTCGCCGCGACCAAGATCGACGAGAATTTCATGAGCCAGGTGCTGGAACATGTGTTCCTGGCAAATGGCGTCTCTCCGGTCGGGCCCGACGGTGTGCAGCCCCTGGACGAGGCCGCCACCATCGAGGTGTTGGAGTTCTACAAGGCCATCGCGGAAGCGTCCCCTCCGGGTGATCTGTACTGGGATCAGTCCCGCTCGCTGTACTTTGCGGGTGATGCGGCGATGATCATCTGGTCGCCGTTCATTCTGGATGAGTTGGCCGGCCTGCGCGACAGCGCCCCGCCCACCATCAACGACGATCCGACCTCCACCGATCTGGCGGCGGCGACGGGCATCGTGACCAACTTCGCCGGTCCGTCGAACCCGGACGGTGCGGCATGGGGCGACATCCGCTATTTCGGCATCACGTCCGACGCTTCGACCGATGCGGCGATGGAATTCGTGGAGTATTCGTTGAGCGAGGGATATGGCGCAACCCTGGCCATCGCCCCCGAGGGCAAGTTCCCGGTTCGTCGCGGTACGGCGGACAACCCGACGGAGTTTTCCGATCTGTGGGCGACGCTGGATGTCGGTGTCGATCGCCGCGCGCCGATGGGTGATCTTTACGCGCAGGAGATGATCGACGAGATTGTCGGCGGTCTGGACGTGGCCCAGCGTTGGGGTGTCGAGGACGGTCAGCTCGCCGCTGCGTCCAAGATCATCAACTCGCAGGTCATCAACCGTCTGGTCCGTGAGTATATCGACGGGGAGCGGGATGCAGCCGCGACCGTGGCGGAACTCAACGATGCGATTGCGTCCGTCGAGTAAATCAAGATCGGATGCGAGGCTGTTCGCGGCCTCGCATTCCTGTCCTGCGTGATCCTGAGCGGAGCACTGTTCCATGACCGATATCGCCCCACCCAAGGGCTCCGGCCCCCTCGCCCGGCGCGAAGCGCGTCTTGCATGGGGGTTGTTGCTGCCGACAATTTCTGCCGTGGCGCTCGTCGTCGTTCTGCCGTTGCTCGCGATCTTCTGGATCTCGGTCAAGCCGGTGGGGCTGGCCGATCTGCGCGCGCCCGAGGTGGTGCTGCGCGAAGATCTGCGCGGCGGGCCGGAACAGGCGGGCGACGCGGCCGAAATCCGCTATCGATTGCGCAATTCATCGCAGGACCGGATGATTTCGCAGGTGGGATTCACCGACACCGTGCCGGATGGCCTGACGATTACGCAACTGGACCCGCGCTGCACATTGAACGGGTCGGCGCTGGCCTGCGATCTGGGCGATTGGCAGGGGGGCTATCGGGAAAACCTGATGATTCCGGTTACCGTGGAACAGGCCTATCTGGACGCCGGATTGCGTCCGCAGGACAGCGAAGCCCAGGTGCGGGGGCGAGCCTCCAGCGTACTGACGGATTCGACGTTCACCCTGGATAACTTCGCGCGCATCTTCGATGGTGATGAATTCTGGGGCGTTCTGGGGGTGACGCTGTTCTATTCAGTCTTTGGCACGGTGGGGGCGCTGCTGTTCGGATTGTTCGCGGCCATGCTGCTGAACAAGTCCTTCAAGGGGCAGGGCATTCTGCGCGGCCTGTACCTGTTCCCCTATGTCTCCCCCGTCATTGCGGTGGCGTTCGCGTGGATCCTGCTGTTCGATCCGTTTTCCGGCTCGGCCAATGCGCTGCTGATCCAGATGGGCGTGACGCAGACCAGCATCAATTTCTTTGGTGAGAAGCCGCTGGCCCTGATCATGGTGACGCTGTTCGAAATCTGGCGCTATTTTCCGCTGAGCTTTCTGTTCATCCTCGCCCGGATGCAGAGCATCGACACCGACATGTATGAGGCGGCGGACATGGACGGTGCCTCGCCGTTCCAGAAATTCTGGTATCTCAGCGTACCGCAATTGCTGGGTATTCTGAGCGTTCTGTTCCTGCTGCGCTTTATCTGGACGTTCAACAAGTTCGACGACATCTTCCTGCTGACCGGCGGCAATGCCGGAACGCGCACGCTGACTGTCAACGTGTATGAACAGGCGTTCGCGATCTCCAACATCGGCGCGGGTGCGGCTGTGGCGGTGGTCATCTTTGGCTGCCTGCTGGTGTTCTCGCTATTGTTCCTGCGCTTCATTTCGCAAGAGGAGGGGCTGTGATGGACATGCTCAGACGGGGATATGTCACCGCACCGTTGCTGGGCATCCTGTGGATGTTCGCCATCGCGACGACCGTGGCAATCGCGATGTCCTTCGCAACCGGATCGGCTTTCCGCCCCTCCCTCTCAGGATCGGTGGTGTGGGGCGGAATTATCGGCCTCGCCTGCCTGCACGGCGCGTTGTGGCGGCCGGTTCTCGCGGCGGCTTTGGTCGTCGTCGTAACGGCACTGGGTTTTGGCCCGGTGGTGACAGGGGACGGGGTCTCGGTCGTGTCCATGCTGCTGGGCGCGACCGCCACGGCAGGCTTTGCGGCCTACGGTTTGTGGAGGATACTGGACGAGGTGGCACTGGGTGAAAACAACCGTCACCTGTTCGAGGCAGCGGTGCTGCGGTTTCTGACCGGATTTGGCTACATCTTCTTTACGGCGATTGTGCTGATCCCGTTCTACGTCATGGTTCTGACCAGTCTGAAGAACCAGGCGGAGCTGATCCAGAACCCGCTCGACTTCTCCATCGACCTTGGCAAGGGGTTCGAGCTGTTCCGCTCATATGACGAGTTGTTCACGCAGTTCAATTTCGGCACCTATCTGTTCAACTCGTTCTTCATTTCGGTGCTGACTGTATTCATCACGCTGCTGTTCGCGATCCCCGGCGCCTATGCCGTGGCGCGGTTGCGGTTCCGGGGGCGGGCGACGTTTTCGCGCTCGATCCTGATGATCTACATGGTGCCGATGATCGTTCTGGCCCTGCCGATCTATATCGCGTTCTCAATGGCGGGTTTGCGCAACTCTCTGGGTGGTATCATCCTGATCTATCCGGTGACCACGATTCCGGTCGCGCTCTACATGTTGCAGGGCTATTTCCGTGGCCTGCCGGCGGAGATCGAGGAAGCCGGCCTGATGGACGGGTTGAGCCGTCTGGCCGTGATCTGGAAGATTACGTTGCCGCTCAGCTTGCCGGCGATGGCCAGCGTCTCGCTCTACGTCTTCATGATTGCGTGGAACGAGTTCCTGCTGGCGTTCATGCTGCTGGACGATCCGTCGAAATTCACCCTGACGCGGGGGATCGCGTCGTTGAACTCCTCCGAAATTCCGCGCCAGCATCTGATGGCAGGCTCCGTGATCGCGACCGTACCGATCATGGTGCTGTTCCTTGGGCTGGAACGCTTCATGACGAAAGGACTGACCGCGGGGTCGGTGAAAGGATGACCATGACTTCTCTGGACGAACAGGCGCGGGCGATCCTGCGTGGCAACGATCAGGGCGGCTATACCCTGCCGACGCACGGGCTGTATCCGTATCAATGGAACTGGGATTCCGCCTTTGCCGCGTGGGGGTTCGCCACCTTCGACAATGCGCGGGCATGGGATGAACTGGACACTTTGATGGCCAGTCAGTGGGATACGGGGATGGTGCCGCACATCATCTTTCACAAACCCGATCCGGGTTATTTTCCCGGCCCCGATGTCTGGCAAACCGGGCAAAGCCCCGCGACCTCCGGCATCACGCAGCCTCCGGTGGCCGCGATCATGGCCCGCAAGGTATGGGAGATGGACCCCGAGGCAGGGCAGGCGCGGATGGCCGCGCTCTATCCCAAATTGCTGGCATGGCACCGTTGGTGGCATGAGGTCCGCTGCACCCATGGCCCCGCCGCGATCACCCATCCGTGGGAGTCCGGGCGTGACAACTGCCCTGACTGGGATATCGGCATGGCGGGCGTCGACGGGTCCAGCGCCGGGGAATACCAGCGCCGCGACACAGGCCATGTCAATCCCGAGATGCGCCCGACCAAGCAGGACTACGACCGCTATATCGCGATGGTGAAGTTCGGGTGCAGCGTCGATTGGGATCAGGCAAGGATCGTGCGGGACGGGCCGTTCCTGATGGCCGATCCGGGGATCACCTTCATGCTGCTGCGCGCGGATGAGGATCTGGCCGTCATGGGGCGGGCACTGGGTGAGGATGTGACGGAATTGCTCGGCTGGGCCGAGGATCTGCGTGCCGCGCTGCCCACGATCTGGAACGATGAGCTGAACGCCTATGATGCGCTGAACCTCAAAACCGGCGAATTTGCGAACATCCTGGGATCGGGTGCGTTCATGGCCTATCTGGCCGATGCGGGAAATCGGCAGCTCGACGCGCAGTTGATGCGGGTGTGGGACAAGGTCAACTACGGCATCCCCTCCGCCGATCCGGAGGCCGCGACCTTCGACCCCCGCAAATACTGGCGCGGGCCGACCTGGCCGGTGGTGAATGCGCTGCTCGCCATCGGGTTGCGCGATGCGGGTCGCGCCGATCTGGCCGAACGGTTGCGCGCGCAGACGGCAAGCCTGATCCGCAAACACGGCTTCTATGAATATTTCGATCCGCTCGATGCTACTCCCTGCGGCGGGGCGGACTTCACCTGGACGGCTGCGATCTGGTTGACCTGGGCCGGCAGGGACGTTGAAAGCGACGCTGTAAGAGGGGCTGCCTGATGTCATCCATCGAGTTGAAAGCCGTCGAGAAGTGGTTCGGCACCGTGCAGGTCATCAAGGGCGTCGATCTGGCGGTCGAGCAGGGCGAGTTCATCATTTTCGTCGGCCCGTCCGGCTGTGGCAAGTCCACCCTGCTGCGCATGATCGCGGGGTTGGAGGAAACCAGCCGCGGCCAGATCATGATCGCCGGCCGCGACGCCACCGCCGAACCGCCGTCGAAGCGCGGACTGGCGATGGTCTTCCAGTCCTACGCGCTCTACCCGCATATGTCCGTTCGCGACAATATGGGATTCTCGCTGAAGGCAGCGGGCGTGCCCAAGGCGGAGCTGGACCGGCAGGTGAACGAGGCGGCCAAGGTTCTGAAGCTGGAACCCTTCCTCGACCGCCGCCCACGCGATCTGTCCGGCGGGCAGCGTCAGCGCGTCGCCATCGGCCGGTCCATCGTGCGGGAGCCGACGGCGTTCCTGTTCGATGAGCCGTTGTCCAACCTGGACGCAGCCCTGCGCGTCGAGATGCGGTATGAAATCGCCAAGCTGCATCAGACCCTGAAGGCGACGATGATTTACGTGACCCACGATCAGGTTGAGGCGATGACACTCGCTGACCGGATTGTAGTGCTCGATGGCGGACATATCGCGCAGGTCGGCTCCCCTCGGGAACTGTACGAACGGCCCGCGAACCTGTTCGTGGCGCAATTCATCGGCAGCCCGCGGATGAACGTCATGCCCTGCACGGCAGAGGGGGCGTCATTCGCGCTGCCCGGCCAGGGCGGTGGCGCGTATGGGCGTTCGCGTGCAGCAGTCTCATTGGGCATCCGCCCCGAGCATATCGAGATGGCACCGGTCGGTGCGGGGCACCTCGACGGGGTGGTGGACGTTCTGGAATATCTCGGCTCCGATACTTTCGTGATCGTCGAATGCGGCGAAGCAGGCAAGGTTACGGTTCGCATCGCGGGGGATACTGACCTTGCCCACGGCGATCCGTGCAGCCTGAATTTTCAGGCCCCGCATCTGCACTTCTTTGATGAGAGCGGTCTGGCTGTACTGAGCTGAGATATGGGCGGCACTGCGACAGCGGTGCCGTTCGCTTTTCTGTCGCACCTTTCGCCGTTAGGGGGCGAGAGCGGGGAAAACCCCGACTGACAGTTGCTGCGGATTTAATCAGATTGGGAAAATTCTGTCCTAAATCTGTGCTTTTGCAATTTGCTGATGTTTCTATGGGCAATAATTCTTGCCGCATTCGCGTTGTCGCTCAAGATAGGCGGCGCAAGAACGGGGCTAAGCCGGGACTGCATTGGAATGTGTGGTGACGAGACGCTTGGAACCGACCCCGCCACCACACGGGTGCAACGCGACGTTGCCTGACTGAAGTAGGACGGACCGATTGCGTGGGCAATACCGGTTGTCAGCTTTGGCGGGTCCGCGTCTCAATCGCGAGACAGATACATGACGAAACTTTTCCCCCTCACGGCCACGCTGTGCGCCGCTGCAATCAGCGTGGCCGCGCCCTCGATGGCTCAGGACGCGCCGTCGGGTGAGCCGATCAAGGTTGGTATCCTGCATTCTCTGTCCGGGACGATGGCGATTTCGGAAACGACGCTCAAGGACGTGATGCTGATGCTGATCGAGCGTCAGAACGCCGCCGGTGGTGTGCTTGGTCGCCCGCTGGAGGCCGTCGTCGTCGATCCCGCATCTGACTGGCCCCTGTTCGCCGAGAAGGCGCGCGAGCTGCTGGAGGTCGAGGAAGTCGCCGCCGTATTCGGCAACTGGACCTCGGTCAGCCGAAAATCCGTTTTGCCGGTCTTCGAGGAACTCAACGGCATTCTGTTCTACCCGGTGCAGTACGAGGGCGAGGAATCGCAGCGCAACGTCTTCTACACCGGTGCCGCGCCCAACCAGCAGGCGATCCCCGCAGTGGACTACCTGATCGCGGAGGAAGGCGTGGAGCGTTGGGTTCTGGCCGGCACCGATTACGTCTATCCCCGCACCACCAACCGCATTCTTGAGGCATATCTGATCTCTCTCGGCGTGGCTGAGGAAGACATCATGATCAACTACACGCCGTTCGGGCATTCCGACTGGCAGACCATTGTCAGCGACATCGCCGCCTTCGGCTCCGAAGGGAAGAAGACCGCCGTCGTCTCGACCATCAATGGTGATGCGAACGTGCCGTTCTATCGTGAACTGGGCAACCAGGGCATCTCCGCCGAGGATATCCCCGTCGTCGCGTTCTCCGTCGGGGAGGAAGAACTGGCGGGTCTGGACACGGCCCCTCTGGTCGGCCATCTGGCCGCGTGGAACTACTTCATGTCGGTGGATACGGACGCGAACTACGATTTCATCGACGATTGGGTGGAATTCATCGGTGACGAAAATCGCGTGACCAACGACCCGATGGAGGCCCACTACATCGGCTTCAACATGTGGGTCCAGGCGGTCGAGGCGGCAGGCACCACCGATGTGGATACGGTCATCGACTCGCTGATCGGGCAGACCGTGCCCAATCTGAGCGGCGGCTATTCCGCGATGATGCCGAACCACCATATCACCAAGCCCGTGCTGGTCGGAGAGATCCAGGACGACGGTCAGTTCTCCATCGTCTGGGAAACGTCGGGACTGGTCCCCGGCGATGCGTGGTCGGACTATCTGCCGGACAGCGCCGACCTGATCTCGGACTGGCGGGCGCCGTTGTCGTGCGGCAACTACAACGTGGCGACAGCCTCGTGCGGCGGCGCGGCTGAGTAAGGCGTGATCTGCGGGGGGCGCGGACGACGCGCCCCCGGTTTTCGGTGCTGTGGCACCTGACTTTAATTCCCGGAACTCATCATGCTTGGCCTGCTGCGCAGAACGCTGCTGATCTTCCTGCTGACACCGTCATTTCTGATGGCGCAGGATTTCGAAAACCTAGTGACCCTGTTGCCAGAGGGCGATTTCGATGATCGCGGGCGGGTCGTGAACCAGATCGCGGTGAGCGGCGACGACAGGGCGTTGCCCTTGCTGGAGATGCTGACCAACGGTGAATTGAGCTATTTGCGTGAAACCGGTCGCATCGTGACACTCCGCGAGGAAGGCGACGACGATGTTGCCTACGACGCGTTGAGCGATGAACGGATCGGCGTTGTCGGGCGGCGTGACGCCCGCGACATTCGCGTGAACAATGGTTTGCGCCGCGACATCGCCGCCGCCATCGGACGCATGGGTTTGCAAAGCCCGGATCCCGCCGTGCGGCTTGACGCGGCCCAGCGGGCGTTTCGCGCCCGCGATCCCGCACAAATCGCAGCTTTGACCGACGCCCTGTCGGCGGAGTCCGAACCGCATGTCGCCACGGTGTTCGAGCAGGCGCGCGCAGCGGCGATCCTGCAATCGGATGATGCTGCGCAGGCAGAAAAACGTGCGGCGATTGCCGTATTGGCGGCGCGCGGGGACAGGGACGCCCTGTCGGCGCTGTCCCCCGCCCTGTCGGACCCGGCTTTGGTCGCGGATGCACAGGCCGCAACCGATGAGATAGAGCGGTCCATCGCCTCATGGGGGCTGGCACAAAACCTGTGGTACGGCATTTCCCTCGGCTCTGTTCTGATGCTTGCGGCTATCGGGTTGGCGATCACCTTCGGCGTGATGGGCGTCATCAACATGGCGCATGGCGAATTGGTGATGATCGGGGCCTACACCACCTATCTGGTGCAGGAAACGATCCGCAATTCCTTTCCCGAAATGTTCGGCTGGTCGCTGGCCATCGCCGTGCCCTTGGCCTTTCTGACGGCAGGCGCGGTCGGGGTGGCGATTGAGCGGGGTGTGGTGCGCTATCTCTACGGTCGCCCGTTGGAGACGTTGCTGGCCACATGGGGGATCAGCCTGATCCTGCAACAGGCCGTCCGCTCGATCTTCGGCCCCAATAACCGCGAGGTCGGCAACCCTGACTGGATGTCGGGGGCGGTGGATGTCGGGCAGATGGCGATGACGTGGAACCGGATCTGGATACTGGTCTTCGCGCTGGCCGTGTTCGCGGCGCTGCTATTGGTGCTCAATCGAACGCCGATCGGTTTGCAGATGCGCGCGGTGACGCAGAACCGCAGCATGGCGGCAAATATGGGCATTCGCACCGGTTGGGTCGATGCGATGACATTCGGTCTGGGGGCAGGGGTCGCGGGGCTGGCCGGCGTGGCGTTGAGCCAGATCGACAACGTGTCACCGAACCTGGGGCAAAGCTATATCGTGGACAGCTTCATGGTCGTCGTCTTCGGCGGGGCGGGGAACCTGTGGGGCGCGTTCGCGGGGGCATTCACCCTGGGCATCGCAACCAAGTTCATGGAGCCGTGGGTCGGCGCGGTGCTGGCCAAGATCCTGATCCTCGTCGCGATCATCCTTTTCATTCAAAAGCGGCCGCGCGGTTTGTTCGCGCTCAAGGGCCGGGCGGTGGATTCATGAGCAGACTTATCGACAGGCGCATGGGGTTTTTCCTGATTGCGCTGTTCATCGCGGTGGTAGCGATTCCGGTGGGCAATCTGGTGATGGAGGGCAAGCCCGTCGCCTCCTACGTCGTGCAGTTGTCGGGCAAATACCTGTGCTATGCCCTGCTGGCGGTAGCGCTCGATCTGGTGTGGGGCTATTGCGGCATCCTCAGCCTTGGCCATGGGGCGTTCTTCGCGCTGGGTGGCTACGCGATGGGGATGCACCTGATGCGCGAGATCGGGACGCGGGGCGTCTATGGCGACCCGGTGCTGCCGGACTTCATGGTCTTTCTCAGCTATGAGGAGCTGCCGTGGTTCTGGCTGGGCTTCGACCAGTTCTGGTTCGCGGCGCTGATGGCGATGGTTGTGCCGGGGGCGCTGGCGTTCCTGTTCGGCTGGTTCGCATTCCGCTCCCGCGTGTCGGGGGTGTATCTGTCGATCATCACGCAAGCCATGACCTACGCCCTGATGCTGGCGTTTTTCCGCAACGAAATGGGGTTTGGCGGCAATAACGGCCTGACGGATTTCAAGGACGTTCTGGGCTTCGACCTGCAATCGGATGCGACGCGCGCCGGGCTGTTCGTGGCCAGCGCGGTGGCGTTGGTGGCGGGGCTGCTGATCGCGAAGGCCATTGCGCTCAGCCAACTGGGCAAGGTGCTGATCGGCATTCGCGACGCGGAGGACCGGACGCGGTTCCTCGGCTACCGGGTGGAGGGGTACAAGCTCTTCGTTTTCGTGGTGTCGGCCATGATGGCCGGGGTTGCGGGGGCGCTGTATACCCCACAGGTCGGGATCATCAATCCGGGGGAGTTCAGCCCCGCAAACTCCATCGAAATCGTGATCTGGGTCGCTCTGGGCGGGCGCGGCACGCTGGTCGGGGCGGCAATCGGTGCGATCTTCGTGGCGCTGGCAAAAACCTTCCTGACCGGCTGGATCCCCGAGATCTGGTTGTTCGCGCTGGGCGGTCTGTTCGTGTTCGTGACGTTGTTCATGCCCAAGGGCATTCTGGGTGTGATCGAGGACGGCTGGGGCCGCATCAGGCGACCGACCGTTCGAAAGGAGGTCACGCCATGACCGCGCAACTTTACCTGAACGGGGTGGAGCGCAGCTTCGACGGGTTCAAGGCGATCAACGGCCTGTCGCTGCACGTCACCAAGGGCGAATTGCGCGCAATCATCGGGCCGAACGGCGCGGGCAAGACCACGATGATGGACATTATCACGGGCAAGACCCGCCCCGACAAGGGTGAGGTGTTCTGGAACGAGAAGGTCGATCTGACCAAGACGGACGAAGCCGGCTCCGCCCGGCTGGGTATCGGACGGAAGTTCCAGAAACCCACGGTCATCGAAAGCCTGAGCGTTGAGGACAATATCGCGCTTGCCTTGAAAACCGACCGCTCCGTCTTCGCCACGTTGTTTGCCAGGCGAACCGCGGCACAGGAGGATCGGATTACCGAGTTGCTGGAGCTGGTGCGGCTGGTGGCGGAGCGTTCGCGCCCCGCAGCGGATCTGAGCCACGGGCAGAAACAATGGCTGGAGATCGGGATGCTGCTGGCGCAGGAGCCGGAACTGCTGCTGGTGGACGAACCCGCCGCCGGCATGACCGATGACGAGACGATGCGCACCGCCGAATTGCTGCGCGGTCTGGCGGGGGAGCATACCGTCATCGTCGTCGAACATGATATGGAGTTCGTCCGCGCGCTGGACTGCAAGGTGACGGTTCTGCATCAGGGCCGTGTGCTGGCGGAGGGGTCCATTGATCATGTCTCCGCCAATCCCGAAGTCGTCGAAGTCTATCTGGGGCGCTGATATGTTGAACGTAGACAAGATCGACCTGCATTATGGCGCGGCACAGGCGTTGCGCGGCGTCAGCCTGACCGCGACGCCGGGGCGGGTAATGACCGTTCTGGGCCGCAACGGTGTGGGCAAGACGACTTTGTTGCGGGCGATCGCGGGGCGAAATGCCGTCTCCGCCGGGACGATCCGGTTCAAGGGGCAGGACGTGACCCGCACCAGATCCGAGGCCCGGGCCCGCAGCGGCATCGCCATGGTGCCGCAAGGGCGCGAAATTTTCCCGCTGCTCAGCGTGAAGGAGAACCTCGAAACGGGTTATGCGCGTCTGCCACGCAGGGACCGCAGCATCCCCGAGGATGTGTTCGAGTTGTTTCCCGTGCTCAAGGACATGCTGGGCCGTCGCGGCGGCGATCTGTCCGGGGGGCAGCAACAACAGCTTGCCATCGGGCGGGCGCTGGTGATGCGGCCCGACCTTCTGGTTCTGGACGAACCGACGGAGGGGATCCAGCCCTCGATCATCAAGGATATCGGACGGGCCATCACATATCTTCGCGCAAAGGGCGACATGGCCATCGTGCTGGTCGAGCAATATTTCGAGTTCGCCCGCGATCTGGCCGACGATTACGTCGTGATGGACCGGGGGGAAATCACGCTGGCAGGTGCCGCCGCCGATATGGATGAGGATGAGGTTCTGCGCCGCATCGCCGTGTGATGGGCGCGAAAGCGGGCTGACAAAACGGCTCGACCTTGTCACAGTGCCAAAAAACGAACCACCAAAAAACGAACCCGGGCGAGGAACAGATTCATGACCATCAGAACTCTCATCACGGCTGGCACGCTTGCAGCGTTGAGCGCGACCACAGCCCTTGCCGATGTAAAGGTCGGCATGATCACCACCCTTTCGGGCGGCGGTGCGGGGCTGGGCATCGACGTGCGGGACGGTTTCATGCTGGCGGTCGAACAGTCGGGTCGTGACGATATCGAAGTCATCATCGAGGACGACCAGCGCAAACCGGATGTCGCGGTGCAGCTGGCCGACCGGATGATCCAGTCCGAACAGGTCGATATCCTGACGGGCATCGTCTGGTCCAACCTCGCCATGGCGGTGGTGCCTTCGGCGGTGGCGCAGGGCAAGTTCTACCTGTCGCCCAATGCGGGGCCTTCGGCACTGGCCGGACGGGGCTGCGACCCGAATTATTTCAACATCGCCTGGCAGAACGACAACCTGCATGAGGCCGCTGGCGCATATGCCAACGATGCGGGATATACGAACAGCTTCATCCTGGCACCGAACTATCCTGCCGGTCAGGATGCGTTGATGGGGTACAAGCGCATGTATGATGGCGAACTGGGAGGCGAGATCTACACGCAGCTTGGTCAGACCGATTATGCGGCGGAAATCGCGCAGATCCGCGCCTCGGATGCGGACAGCGTGTTCTTCTTCCTGCCCGGCGGCATGGGGATTTCGTTCCTGAAACAATACGCGGACAGCGGCGTCGATCTGCCGGTGGTCGGGCCCGCGTTCAGCTTTGACCAGGGCATATTGCAAGCGGTGGGCGCGGCGGCGCTGGGCGTGCACAACACCTCGCAATGGAGCAAGGACCTCGACAACCCGACCAATGTCGCCTTTGTCGAGAGTTTTCAGGCGGAATTCGGCCGTCTGCCTTCGCTTTATGCCAGTCAGGGGTTCGACACGGCGAACCTGATGATTTCAGCGATGGAAGTCGCTGACGTCGACGATCAGGATGCGTTCCGCGCAGCACTTGAGGCCGCCGATTTCGACAGCACGCGCGGCGATTTCGCGTTCGGACCGAACCACCATCCCGTGCAGGACATCCATGTGCGAAAGGTCGTGCAGGAGGGGGACGTCTTCACCAATGTCATCGTCGCCACCGCCCTGACGGATCATGCGGATGTCTACGCGGCGGAATGCCAGTTTTGATCTGATGCCGTATCGGGCCTGATCGCAGGCCCGTTCAACTGGAGTTCTGCATGTCGATGATCCTGTTGATCGAACAGGTCCTGAACGGGCTTCAGTTCGGTGTGATGCTGTTCGTTATGGCGGCTGGCCTGACATTGGTGTTCGGGGTGATGGGGCTGATCAATCTGGCCCACGGATCGCTGTACATGATCGGCGCCTTCGCGGCGGCGACTGTGGCGGGGATGACGGGATCATTCCTGCTGGCGTTGGCGGCCAGTCTGGCTGCGGCGGCCGCGGCGGGCGCGATTGTGGAGGTCGTGGTGATCCGCAGGCTCTATGCCCGCGATCACCTCGATCAGGTGCTGGCGACCTTCGCCTTGATTCTGATCTTTTCCGAAGGCACCCGCTGGCTGTTCGGATCGTTTCCGCTGTTTCTGGACGTGCCAGACTGGTTGCGCGGGCCGGTCAGTCTGCCCGGTGGTATCCTGTACCCGGCGTACAGGCTGGCCATTATCGGGGTCGGACTGGCCGTCGCGCTGGGATTGTGGGCGTTGATCGCGCGCACGCGTCTGGGCATCCGCATCCGCGCGGGTGAGAGTGATCGGGAGATGATCGCCGCATTGGGGGTCGATATCTCGAAGCTGTACACGCTGGTTTTCGCGCTGGGGGCCGCCCTGGCCGGATTGGCCGGGGCGCTGGTCGGCGCAATCCAGTCGGTGCAGGTCGGAATGGGGGAACCTGTGATGATCCTCGCCTTCGTCGTGATCGTGATCGGAGGCATCGGCTCGATCAAGGGGGCCTTGGTCGCATCATTGCTGGTCGGGGTCACGGATACGCTAGGTGGGGTTCTGCTGCCTGTTGCCTTCGCCCAGATCATGCAGCCGTCGAACGCCATGCTTGTCGGATCGGCTCTGGCCTCCATGCTGATCTACATCCTGATGGCGGTCGTGCTGGTGGTGCGACCCTCCGGCCTGTATGGGGCGCGGGCATGATCGCGGAAAAACACCTCAACTGGCTGATCGCGGCAGTGCTGCTGGCCGTGCCGGTCGCGGCATGGCTGGCGGGCGAGGTCTACACCGTGACGCTGGCGACGCGGGTGGCTGTGCTGGCCCTGGCCGGCGTCGGGCTGAACCTGGCGCTCGGCTCCGGCGGGCTGGTCAGCCTGGGCCATGCCGCATTCTTCGGTGCGGGGGGCTATGCGATGGGCATTCTGGCCAGTCACGCGCAAAGCTATCAACCGCTGATGGAGTGGCCCTTTCTGATCGAGGGCACGAAATCCATGCCGGTGATCTGGCTGGTCGCGATTGCATCCGGCGCAATATCGGCGCTGGCGATCGGAGTGCTGAGCCTGCGCACCTCGGGCGTGTACTTCATCATGATCACACTCGCCTTTGGTCAGATGTTCTACTATTTCGCGATCTCGTGGCCTGCCTATGGTGGTGAGGACGGGTTGAGCATCTATGTGCGCAACGGCTTTCCGGGGCTCAATACGCTGCAACCGATCCAGTATTTCGTCTTGTGCTATGCCTTGCTGATCGGGGTTCTGGTGCTGTGCGCGCGAATCAACGCCTCACCCTTCGGTCTGGCGTTGAATGCGGTGCGGCAAAGCGCCCAACGGGTGGAGACGGTCGGCCTGTCGCCCCTTCGCCTGCGCCTGACTGCGTTCGTCCTGTCCGGCGCGATCACCGCGTTGGCCGGGGCCCTGTTTGCCGACCTCAACCGGTTCGTCAGCCCGACGATGTTCAGCTGGCAAACCAGTGGGGAGATCATGGTCTTCGTCATTCTGGGGGGTGTCGGGCGACTATATGGCCCGGTGATCGGCGCTGCGGTGTTCATCATGCTCGAACACTGGCTGGGGGGCATCAGCGAGTATTGGCAGCTGTTTCTGGGCGTACTGTTGCTGGGCGTCGTCCTGTTCGCACGGGGCGGATTGATCGGCCTGTTCGCCCGGCGGAGGGTCGGGCATGGCTGATCCGGTTCTGGAGTTGCGGGAGGTCTGCAAGAGCTTTGGTGCCCTGAAGGCGAGCGACCACGTTTCACTCGACCTGAGGGCCGGTGAAATCCATGCCTTGATCGGGCCGAACGGGGCCGGAAAATCGACCCTGATCGCTCAGATCGCAGGCAGTCTGGCACCGGACAGCGGGTCGATCCACTTCGATGGACAAGATGTGACCCATCTGGGGCCGAGCGCACGGGCACGGCTGGGGCTGGCACGCTCGTTCCAGATCAGCGCCGTCGTGCCGGGATTTACCGTGGCGCAGAATATCCTGCTGGCGGTTCAGGCGCGTGCGGGGCGCAGCTATACGATGTGGCGCAAGGCCGACGATATGGCCAGCGATCAGGTGGCGCGTTGGGCCGATATGGTGGGTCTGTCCGACAGGCTGGGCGCCGCCGCCTCCGATATCGCACATGGGGAGCGTCGGCGCCTTGAAATCGCGATGGCGCTGGCGATGCAGCCCAAGGTCTTCGTTCTGGACGAACCGATGGCCGGAATGGGGACGGAGGGTGTCAGCGCCATGACATCGCTCCTCGACCCGTTGCGGTTGCAGGCTCCTATTTTGCTGGTGGAGCACGACATGCAGGCGGTCTTCGCGCTTGCCGATCGGGTCAGTGTATTGGTCTACGGCCGTGTTATCGCCACCGGCACCGTCGCGCAAATTCGGCGCGATCCCCTGGTGCGGCAGGCCTATCTGGGGGATGAAGCGTGAGCTTGCTCGAAGTGTGTGATCTCAAGGCGTCCTATGGCGGTTCACCGGCCCTGTTCGGCGTTGACCTCAGCGTGGAGGAAGGCGAGGTCGTCGCCCTGATGGGCCGCAATGGCATGGGCAAGAGCACGACGATACGCTGTATCTGCCGGATGATGCCGATAGATGCCGGAACGCTCAGCTTCGCTGGTCAGGATGTGCGATCGCTGCCCTCCCATGCGGTTGCCCGGCTCGGCATCGGTCTGGTTCCGGAGGGGCGGCGATGTTTCCCCAATCTGAGCGTTCGCGAAAACCTGATTGCCGCAGCCCGGCCCGGGCATTGGGACGCGGCACGGATCGCCACGCTGTTTCCCCGGCTGGCCGAACGCTCGGGTCAGAGCGCGGCCACCCTCTCGGGCGGGGAGCAGCAGATGCTGGCCATCGGGCGCGCGCTGATGACCAACCCGCGTTTGTTGATCCTGGATGAGGCGACGGAGGGGCTGGCCCCTCTGGTTCGGCAGGAGATTCGCGAGGTGATCGCAGGTTTGAGCGGACAGAGCGGCCTGTCTATCCTCATCGTGGACAAGTCGCTTCGCGAACTGTCGCATATCGCCCGGCGCGTGGTTATATTGGAGCGGGGGCGCAGCGTCCTGAACGATGCGATATCCGCAGTGACCCCACAGGTGGCTGACCGATATCTGGGCGTATAGGCTGGGCGGCTGGCAGCGAACCTGTCCGAGCGATTTCTACTTTCAACGGCGGTGAGAGGAGGCGGCGAGGGGATCTGCCCCGACCGTTCCACTAGGGGTGAAAACGTTGTTCGTGCGGACGATCAGATGTGCCTTTCCGTGGGGGAAAGACATTTTGCAAACTGTGCCGATAGCGTGCGTATTTGTACCGACGCTGCGGGACAACTGAATTAATTGTCAGTCATCGCAAGGCGGATTTGGCTGTCCCAATATACTGAAGCTTAAACGGCCTAAGTATATGCCATCGCCTCGATAAATGACCTTGCCCCCCTCCGACGTCCCCGGGGTGCTCGGTTTCGCCGGAACACGGGTACGCCCCCCATTCGTGTTCCGGCATTACACCCTGAACGTTGCTCACAACACATCGATATCTCCCATGTCGTGAGCATGCTGGATCAATCTGTCAGGTTCGAAAAAAGTAATGCAGCCCCGCCGTGTGCCGATAACGCCCATTTGGGCCAGGACGCTCAACTCACGGCTGACGGCCTCACGGTTTGCGCCGACCTGCGCGGCGATCTCGGCATGGGTTGGGGCGGGGCGCAGTTCGCCGCCCTCGACCAGAACGCTTTGTTCCAGCCCCGCACGCACCAGAAACAATGTCAGACGATCCGCCAGCTTCAGTGCCGTCAATTCGAAGCTGCGCTGCGTCAGGTTTCGCACCTTCTCAACCATATCGCCCAGCAGGACCTGTGCCACACCCGGTTGATCCCGTATCAGGGCGCGCAAAGTCCTGGCGGGCAGGCGTGCCAATTCCGCCGGGGTGCGGGCGAAGATGCTGGCAGATCGTTCGCCGCCGCCGATTGCGGCGATTTCTCCGAAATAGGTGCCGCGCTGCATCTCGCCCAGGGCGACTTCACGACCACGCCCGGAAATCAGGATGGCCGTCAGTTGACCGCTCAACACCAGATAGAAGTCATCGGATTTGTCCAGGTGTTGCACCACCAGTTCACCACGCTCCGGCCGCACGATATCGACGCGGTTCGCCAGGTCAGACAATGCATCGGCGTCGAGTGATGCGAATATATCGAACTCCGCCAGTGATGACGGCAGATCACAACGCTTTATCATGGTCATCCCCTTTGTCCTTTTGGCAGACTGGTACTATTGCAGTGAACACGATTATCTGCCCGCGACGCGGTTAGTTAGGACAAAGCTGATGACACTAGCAAGTAAAACGAAGGTTTTGATCCTGGGGGGCGGATGCGGCGGCGTTGCTGCGGCCTATACGCTTGGCGCGACGCCCGAACGGCGCGAGACCTTCGATGTCACGCTGTGTTCGCAAGGGTGGCGGATCGGCGGTAAGGGGGCCAGCGGACGCAATGCCGCCGATCACCAGCGGATAGAGGAACACGGCCTGCATCTGTTCCTCGGGTTTTACCGAACGGCCTTCACGATGCTGCGCGATGCCTATGCCCAATTGAACGGTGTGCAAGACGGGGTGTTCCCCTCGGTTGAGGAGGCGTTCACCCCCCAGCACCACGTTACGTTATGGGCGGCCCCTGGCGATGGCGGGGGCGCGGGGTGGAAGGATTACACCCTGATGGCCCCCCGATGGCCCGGCCTGCCATGGGATGCGGACGAGGACGATTTGCGCCAGGCCCCCGACAGGCTGGCCGAACTGATGCGGATCGAGGCCGCGCATGTCGGCGCGGACCGTTTGCGCACCCCACTTGATCCCGACCGACATGCCCATGCGAAGCCCGAGGAGCGGGAGAGCCTGTTCGCCTGGTTCCTGGACGAGTTGCACGACATGGATTGGTCGCTGGGCTGGCACGTGTTCAGGGACCTGCTCGAAATCGGGGGTGCGGTGTTGCGAGGGTATTTCGCGGACGTGTTGCCGCATGGCTGGAATGCCTGGCATCGAATTGACCATCTGGACTTTCGCGCCTGGCTGATGATGCACGGGGCCAATGCCTCCGCTGCGTGGTCCGAGACGATCCGCGTCATCTACGATCTGGCCTTTGCGTATCGGGGCGGGGACGGGGACGATCTCTCCGACGCGGATATCGCTGCGGGCGCATGTCTCAAGCTGATCCTCGATCTGGTGGCGGGCTATCGGGGTGCGCCGATGTGGCGCATGAACGCCGGGATGGGCGACACGGTCTTTACCCCGCTGGTGAAATGCATTGCACGGCAAGGTGGCAAGATCAGGCTGTTCCAACGGGTCAGGGAGATCGAATTCGACGGTGACCGGGTCGTGCGGGTGCGCATGTCGGTTCAGGCCGCGCTGGCCGGGCAGGGCTATGATCCGTTCGTGCGGGTCAACGGGCTGGATTGTTGGCCCAGTGCGCCGCTTTGGGATCAGCTCTCCGCTGACACGCCGCGTGTGAACTTCGAGGATGCGTGGACGCATGTTTCGATCGCGGAGCATGTGCTGGAGGTGGGGCGCGATTTCGATCACATCATTCTGGCGATTCCCCCCGCCGCGGCCGCACCGCTGACCGCCGGGCTGGCGCGTACCAACCCCGATTGGGCGTGCATGTTGAACACGGTCGGCAGCGCGTCGGTCGCCACGCATTCCGTCCAGCTATGGCTGGACCGAACCACGGTGGAGGCCGGGTGGGCCGAGAGTGTGGAGCCGGTGTCCGGCGCCTGTGCGCCGCCCCTGGGAACGTGGGCCGACATGACACATCTGATTGCCCATGAAACATGGCCATCGGGACAGGCGAAAAGCTGTCAGTATCTGGTCAGCGTCACGGAACTGCCGCCTGACCTGCCACCGATCACGGTCGAGGCGCCACATGTGCAGATCGAGGCGAACACGGCGGGGCAGGCCTTTACCCAAATGTGGCTGAACGCGAATGCCCATATCCTGTGGCCCGGGATCGCGGCACCGGGCGCGTTCGACCGGCAGCGGATCGTCAGCACCTACGACCACGTCAATATCTCACCCAGCGAGCGTTATGTCCGCACCCCTCCCGGCAGTGTGGTGGATCGTTTGCCGCCCGATTGGGACGGCGTGCGAAACATGAGCCTGGCCGGGGACTGGACGATCACCTCGATCAATGGCGGCTCGGCGGAGGCCGCACTGGAAAGCGGCAAGACGGCAGCCGATGCGTTGGCCCGTGCCGCAGGGGTGGCGTGACCAGACGCCTCAGCCCGGTGCCTGCCACAGCGTCTTTCCGTTGCGGGTGGTGAAATCGAAGTTCACCCAGAACGCGAAGCGCGCCTGCGTGGTCAGCAGATCGCCGTCCCGCGTACCGGACAGGCCCAGATCGCGGGCGATCTGGTGGCTCTCGCAATCGCGGATCGTACAGGCCCACTGACCCGGCATCAGTCCGCCACGATGCACGGCGTCCAGATGTGCGGGACTTTCCGTGATTGCCTGATAGCAGGCCTTGGTCCAGTCCTCCGCCGCGCGAAATTGCTTGAGGTTCACGACAGGCACGATGAAATCGAACGCGAGCTTGCCGATATCCCACACGAAGGCCGCGCCCTCCACCATGGTTTCCAGAAGACCTTGCGGGTGGCGCATCTGGTCCATGATAACGTTGAGCATACCGCCGATGTCCTGAAAGTCATCGCGCCAGGGGCCGTGCACGTCGGTGCCGGTGAGGGTGATCAGCTCCGCATTCTCAACCGCGCGGGTGGTGTCGGCGAATGTCGGAAAGATGGTGGTGCGCGCGACGAACCTGTCACCGGGATCGGTGACGAGCTGAATATCGCCCAGCGTCTTCCGGTATCCCCAGATTTCGCGCCCGACGACCAGCCCGGTATCGACGTTGATAAACAGATACGGCACCCAGAAGGTCAGCCGGGGAAAGATTTGTCCCTCGCGATATTCCCACAAGGGGACCCAGAACATCGCTTCCCTGTCGCCCTGCACGCCGATGGTCTGTGACAGGGATGTCGCGGCGGCCACCTCCAGAAAGGTCAGAAGGACGGTGTCGCCGACCGTCTCGTATCGCAGTTCTGGGGCGCAGGCGGCATTGAGCTGACTGTCCACAAAGGCCTGAACGCTGGTCGATTCCGCCTCGAGAGCGAAGGCATACGAGGTTGTCCCCTCCAGCCGCAGGGGCTGTGGAAAGCAGATCTCGCCGTGCCCCAGACGGTCCACGTAATCCGGCATCTTGCTGGTATCGGTCATGTCATATCCTCACAGGTAATCTTCGCCGATGACGACGCGCGGTTGGCCGCTGATCGCGCGACTGGCCTGCATACCGCTCATCACGGCGGATTCGACGCAGGTGGTGTTCAGTCCCGTGCGGATATGACATCCGGCAAGGAACAGGTTGTCGAAACCGCTGCCATCTGCGGGCAGACGGTATTGCACCTGTCCGGCCGCCGCCCCGACGCAGCATTCGGAGGGGTCGATATTGGCGCGAACATAGACCTGTTCCGGCGACAGAGGTTCAGGCGGGCGGGCGCACCATGCGGTGGTGCCGTAATCGTCGATCCATTGGGTAAATTGCGCGGCAACGTCGGCATATGCCACGGCCTGCGCATCCGTATGTGCAGGCGCGCTATACGCGGTAGAGGCATAGGCACCGCAGAAATAATGGATGGATCCGGTCCCGCCCTCGACCGGCAAAAGCTGGCTCATGTCGGACCAGATATCGAACCGCTCAGGCCCCGCGACGGTGGCGGGGCGATCGTCCCAGCCCAGTTCGCTGGTGGTCTGCGGCAGCCAGACCTGTGCTGCCAGCGTCGGGACCAGCCCGGTATTTTCGACCATATCCGCGAAGGGCCCGCGCTGTGCGATCAATTCCCGCGCCAGACCGGGTTCGTCCGGGTTGAGCGGCTTGTACCCGCCCATTGCGATGCCGAGGATCACCTTGTCGAAATCCCGGCCCCTCTTCAGGATGACCTCCTCCGTCGGATAGGGGGGGGACCAGTGGTTTTCGAAATCGACGCCAGCTTTGGCCAGTGCCTCGCCGTTCTCGATCTGATCCCAATAGGGATGCGCGGGCCAGGTGGGCACGCCGTTGATGATTTTGGTTGGCTGGTAGTCGCCCAAGATCCGCGCCTGCCGTGCCATAGTGATACGGGCGATGGAGTTTTCGGCGGCGTCCAGATGCAGGCCTGTCGTCTTGTGAAAGAAGTTCACCTTTACCCCCCGCGCGCGCAGGACGTCATATATCGGGGCGACGACCACCTCCGCCATGCCGGCCTTGACCGTGAACATCACCGATTCCTTGTAGGTGGTGATGATCCGCAGGATCACCCGCAGCGCCGTTCCTGTGCCCACGGACGGGCGATTGTGGTCGCCCTCAAGATACCAGAAACAGCAATCATAAATCGCCCGCACAGGTGATGTGGTCTCGACGATCTCCGGGTCGGCACCGTGATTCTTGAGCCACTGGCGAAACTCGATCTCGTTCAGGTCTTCCAGGCTCTTGCCGCAAATCAGCACGTCCCAGGTGATGCCTGCGGCGAAGGTCGCCCCCAGATGCAGAAGATCCCTGAACAGATCGCCCAGCGGCAGGCTGCGCTGTCTTCTCGGGCGGAAAGACTCTCGAACCTCACGCAGATGTACCAGCGCCTCGGTATCGGAGCCCTCGGGCGCCTCGATCTTTTGCGCGGCGCAGCACAGATCGACGTCCTCTCTGGCCACAGCGCTATGTGTCGGATCGGTCTCGTCCTCGAAGGTGGCATGCAGAAGTTGTTTGAGCAGGGAGGCAAGTTGACTGAGCATTCCACGGATCGACAGGTTCAACTCCCCCGAGCCACGCTCATCGCTATTCGTCGGCCATTCGATATTGCAGAAATCCCAGGAGCCGTCGGATGATTGCGTCCATAACGGGGTGAAGTTCTGTGGTTCGAACGCATCGAGACCCGTTTGAAACGGGCAGTTTTCCGGGCGGTCCCATTCGGCATATATCTCACGCAGCATCGACCAGGCATTGTCGTAGCAGCCGAACCAGAAATGCAGGCCGTGTTCCAGAATGCGGTTGTGCTCGTCGCGGCCCGTGGCGCATTTCCCGCCGAGCCGCCAACCCATCTGCCAGATCTCCACATCGTATCGCCGCCGGAGTTCGGGCGTGGCGCTCAGATGCCATGCTGCGGTCAATGCGCCGAATCCTCCCCCAAGGATCGCGATCTTCTCTTTCTCCATGCGGATGCCCTCAGGGATCTTGCAGCCAGACCGGAATGGGCCGACCGACAGCTTCGGTAAAGTTCGTGAAGACCTCGGCATCGCTGACGAGGTGCATTTGTCGTGCCAATCTGGCAGCGTCGGCCAGCATTTCAGTGCGTTTCGATATGTTCGTCTGGTCGAAGGCGCTGTGGAACATGGCGGCTGGTTTCGCGACGGGCATCTTCAGCGCGAACCGGCGCAAGACCTTGCGCGCACGCGCCGCCGCAGGCGCATCGTCCAGCAGGGTCGTGGCACAACACAGCCAACGCAACGCATTGCACAGATGCCACGCGCCCGGTGGGCTCTTCTCCGCTATATCCAGCGCAAGGTGGGCGCGCTGGCGGGCCAGCGCCGTCTCACCCATAAGGACATCGGCCAGCGCCAGCGTACACAATGCAAATGTCTCGTCCGCCTTGTTAAGCTGTGGATGTGCGACCAGTCCCGCCAGCGCCTTGTGTGCCTCGATCGGGACGGGTTCTCCACCGGACAGCGCGGCACCGATCCGGGCTGTCTTGACCCAGACACGGATCTGGGCGCTGACACGGCTGTCCAAACCGGATTCCAGTTCGCCCAAGGCGGGATCGTCGCTGCGCAATTTCCCCCGGGTGAGGCGCGAATGAATGTCTGTCGCGACGCTCTGCCGCCAGCGACCGCGCGCGCCCAGTTCACCGTACAGCCGGATCGCCTCGCGGGCCGCCGGATCGGCGCGAAGCCAGTCGCCCCGGCCTGAATACAGGACCAGCGCGACCAGTGACGTAAAGGCCCTGTCATGCGGATCGCCCCCGGCCAAGGCGGTGCGTTTGGCATGTCCGGCATAGGTGTCCGCGAGTTTCGGCAACCGGCTCGTCTCGAACCCGATGGATAGTGCGGTATAGCCCGCGACCATTTCGCGCGTCAGCCCGACCCGTTCCGCTATGTTGAGCGATTTCAGCGTGTGCAGCAGAACGTCGCCCAACTCGCCTTCGAAATAGGCGATTTCGGCCAGATCCTTGTGCGCGCTCGCGGCCATTGCGGCATAGGGGATCGTTGCGGGTGTCGCGCGCCCTCTGACCCGGTGCAGCACCTGCCGGGCAAGCGCGGGAAAGAGTTGCAGCGTCTTGATCACCACGCTGCGCGATTGCGGATGCCCCATGGCGGTCAGCGCCTCGGACAAGCGGGCCTCGGCCATTCGCAACTCGACCGCCTCCAACGCGGCGGAGCCTTCGGTCATCAACAGTTCGATCCTGCGGCGCATCGGAAGGGTCATTCCGTTGCGCCGCGCGATCAGACGCGCGTGCGAGGCGTGGGCGATGGCCTCGTCATGGGCGAACAGGGCGCTTGCATTCCGGGCAAGGCGTTCATGGCAGGCGAAGGCCTTCTCCGCCTGATCCGCCCCGGCCCAGTGACGGGCCGCATCGGCGAGGTCGTCCTGCCCGCACCGTTCGGCCAGATGTCGGTGCAGCCTGCGCCGCGCGGCGAAGGGGAGGGCGCTGTAGGACACCTCCCGCACCAGATCGTCGCGAAAGGCGAACTGGCCGGGCTCGGCTTCCCGCAGAAACTCCCGCTGCAACAGTGAGGCAAGCGCGTCTTCGATAGGTGTAAGAGGGGGGGCGTCCGGCAGGGCGGCGATGGCGGGAGGGCTGAACGGCTGTCCCAACAGGCTGGCAATCGACAGGACCTGTCGTTCCACCGGGTCGCATGTGTCGAGCCGGGTCGCCGCGAGTTCGCGCAGCGTCGCGGGCGACATGCTGCGCAGTTCCGGGTCCGCAGGCTCTGCCGTTGGCAGTCGCAATGCGCCGCCGCTCATCCTCAGCCGCCCGCTTTCGCTCAGATCGCGAACGAGTTCCCTTAGGAACAGGGGGTTGCCGCCGCTGCGCCGAAACAGATCCCGCACGGTATCGGGTTCGCATGCGGGCGCGTTCATCAGGCGGCAAATTGCGCGGTCGACGCCGTCCAGGTCGAGAGGTTCGATTGCGAAGCCCCCCTCGGACAGTGGAGCCGTCTCGTCGGTGCGGACCGCAATCACCACCCGCACCCCGTCACGTGCGACACGTTCCAGCATCGCGGCGGAACTTCGGTCGAGGCACTGCGCATCGTCCAGAGCGATCAGCAAAGGCGGCAGGTTGGCCAGATCATGCAGGATCAGCTGGCTCAGGGCGGATTCCAGCAGGGATTGTTGTGGCTCCCCGCTTGGGACGGGCGCTTGCGCCACGGTCGGTGGGGCGAGCAGCTCACGCAGTGGGACGAACTGCCGCAAGGCCGTGATCTGGGATGCCGTAAACTGCGGCGGATCGTCAAAGGATGACACCAGCTCCGCCGCGATCCGCGCGATGCCGTCATATGCCAGTTGTGCCCCGTCGGGACGCAGGGCCGGACGGACGACACGCCAGCCGGTGGCCTGTGCGATGGCGTAGAGCTGGCGCATATGCTCCGATCGTCCGATCCCCCTGGGTCCGCTGAGGACATGAACCGGGTGCGGCAATCGCGGGTCCGTCAGCCAATGGCTCAACGGTGAGGTGAGCGACAGGTCGTTCGCGGGCGACATATCCCGGATCCGGGCAATGGCTACGGGATCGGACCAGCCCTTTACCGAGAGAGGCGGCAGCGGCTGGGTGTCGATTGCAACGCCCGCACGCTCCGCTGTTGCTGCATCGACCAGAGGCGCGTCCGTCGCGGCCTGCATCAAACCGGTGGCGAGGGAACTGGGCCATCCGATGGCCGACACGGTTCGCGTGGTGCGTGTTCCATGACGGGTCAGGAACATCCGGCCATCGGCCACACCCACCGGACATCCGAGCTTCGGATCCGCCATGATGGAGACAGCAGCCCGCATCGCGCGCAATTCGCGCCCCGATGGCCCAAGCGGTGGCAGGCCAAACACGATGTGCAGCACCGTGCCTTTCTCCTCGGCCATCATGTTGACGGGAACGCCGGCCCAGGGCTCGATATGGCGGAAAATCCGGCCGAGGCGCTCGGCAACCTGATCCGCGCGATATTCTTCGGCATGGGCGCCAGCCGTCAGATCGCATGACAGAACCGTCAGATCGCGAAACGTCGATGTGCCGTTCTCACCGGTGATCCGGGTCCAGACGCGGGTCAGCGGTGTCCGGTCATGTCGGGGCGCAACGCGGGTCTGGTCCTGCTCGCCAGCAGAGGGGCGGCGGGATCTGCTCGATATGGTCGCGCCGGGTGCCGCGCTGGAGTTCAGACGTGCGGCGGTCGCTGCCGCAGGACCCGTTGCCAGCCAGATCTCGTCCGTGCCGACATGGGTGTAACGGTCGATACCGGCACGGCCGGAGGCGACGCTGATGCGGCATCGTATCTGATCGGGCAATTCGCTGTGGATGATCCGTGCGGTGTCATGCGCGGTAATGTCCATTCCGGCGCCGGGCCAGACCGCCATGACGGCGTCACCCGCGAACCCGGCGATCAATCCTCCCCTAGCTTCGACGGTTCGGATGATCGTGCCGAAGAACGTTTCCAGAACAGAGGATAGGATTTCCGCACCCTGCGGGCCCTGCTTCGACAGGTTCGCGGCCAAACCCGAAAACCCGACAAGATCGGCCTGCAGGACGGTTGCAGCGTCCCACATGATGCTGAATGTTTCTACATCGTCATGCTTTTGTAGATCCGAACCGTCCATTGGTATCCACCGCATCTGCCCCCTGTGCGCGATTCACGTCCCTGACGTTCCGGTGCACCTCTCGACCGATAGCAGAAAAGCGCCGTTCATGTATGCAAAATGCGAACATCGTCTCTGGCGGGAATGTCACGTGACAGTCGTGTAGCGGAGGTATTCAATCGGGCAACCAGTCACTTTCGCGAAAGGCATTCACATGACCGCAACATTCAACATCAGCCGGCGGACCCTTTTGGCCAGCGCAGGTGCGCTGGTGGTCCTGCATCCCTTTTCGGCCATGGCGCAGGGGCGTCAGGCGCATTTGCGCATCATGTCTACGACAGATTTGCATGTGCATGTGTACCCTTACGACTATTACGCGGATCGGCAGGTGGACACGGTCGGCCTCGCCCGGACGGCCAGCCTGATCGAGGGCATTCGCGCCGAGGCGACGAACACCGTTCTGGTGGACAACGGCGATTTCTTGCAAGGCAATCCGATGGGCGACTATATGGCCTATGAGAAAGGCCTCTCCGAGGGGGACGTGCATCCCGTCATCATGGCGATGAACACGCTGGGCTATGACGCCGCGACGCTGGGCAATCACGAGTTCAACTACGGGCTGGATTTCCTGATGAAGGCGGTCGCCGGCGCGCAATTCCCCGTCGTGTCCGCCAATGTGGCGAAGGGTGAGCTGGGCGCGACCCCGCAGGCCGACGATCATCTGGTGCCGCCCTATACGATCGTGGAGCGTGCCGTGACCCTGGGCGACGGCACGACGGAAACGGTCAGGATCGGGCTGATCGGCCTGTTGCCACCCCAGATCATGAACTGGGATCGCCGCCATCTGGAGGGCAAGGCCAACACCCGTGACATCCTGCAAGCTGCCCGCGCCTTCGTGCCTGAAATCCGCGAACAGGGGGCCGATCTGGTGGTCGCGTTGAGCCATTCGGGCATCTCGACCGAGGCGCATACCGACGGGATGGAAAACGCCTCGCTCTACGTGGCTGGCATTGACGGGATCGACGCGGTTGTGACCGGGCACCATCACCTCGTCTTTCCGGGTGAGAATTATTCGGGCGAAGGCATCGGCCAGGACACCCTGATGGGCAAGCCTGCCGTGATGGCTGGTTTCTGGGGCAGCCATATGGGGCTGATCGACCTGATGCTGGAGCATGAGGCAGGTGAATGGCGGGTCGTGAACTCCACCACCGAGGCGCGGCCGATCTATTCCCGTGTGGAGCGTGAGGTCGAACCGCTGGTCGAAAGCTTCGAGCCGGTGCTCGCCGCCACCGCGCAGGAGCATGAGGAAACCCTCGCCTATATCCGGCGGGCCGTTGGGGAAACGGCGGCACCGCTGCATTCCTATTTCGCGCTGGTCGCGGACGATCCCTCCGTTCAGATCGTCAGCCAGGCGCAGACCTGGTATATCGAGCAGATGATGAAGGGGACGGAGTGGGAGGGCCTGCCGATCCTGTCTGCCGCTGCACCGTTCAAGGCTGGCGGTCGAGGGGGGCCGGATTACTACACCGATGTGCCGGTCGGCCCTGTCGCGATCAAGAACGTCTCGGATCTGTATCTGTACCCCAACACCGCCCGTGCCGTTCTGATTAATGGTGCAACGGTCAAGGAGTGGTTGGAGCGTTCCGCCGCGATGTTCAATCAGGTCGCGCCGGGCGCGCAGGACGCCACGCTGATCAACCCCGACATGCCCTCCTACAACTTCGACGTCATGGACGGGGTCGAGTATCAGATCGATCTCAGCCAGCCTGCGAAATATGACCGTGACGGCGCAATCGTGAACCCGGACGCCAACCGCATCGTGAACTTGACCTATCAGGGCGCGCCGATCGATCCGGCGCAGAAGTTCGTTGTGGCAACGAACAACTACCGCGCGGGAGGCGGCGGCAACTTCCCCGGTGCGGACGGATCGACGACGATCTTCGTCGGGCCGGACACCAACCGCGATGTGATCGTGCGCTATATCGTCGATCAGGGCACCATTGACCCCAAGGCAGACGCGAACTGGACCTTCGCCCCCATGCCGGACACCACCGTTCTGTTCGACACAGGCCCCGCAGGGGCGGAGCACATGAACTCGGTGACCGGCGTGAACATCGAAGCGGCCGGAGAGGGCGACGACGGCTTCGCGCGCTATCGCATCACGCTGTAAAGCACGACCTCTCGCGCGGTGCTTCTATGGATGCTCCGCGCGGGACAGCCTGCTCTGTGTGGAAATCTGGTCAAATATCGCAGAATAGCTTACTTTTGTCCTCCCGCCCGCCAGTGAGGCGGGCGGGAAAATGTAATGCTGCTATTCGTTTGTCGCTGCCTCGCCCTTGATTAGGTTCTGGAAAATCGCCAACGGACTGTTCTCGTTCTCTTCGGGAGCGGTCCTGCCAGACGCGATATTGCGGCAGGTCAGCACGGTTGAGGAGGAAAGCGTTTCACACCGTTCCAACGCCAAGGCCAACTGACCGGCATCTTCCAGCAATACGGCGGAGGAAACCCTGATCGGTTGGGCGCTATCGGGGCCATAAGCACGTTCGACCCGGGCTGCGATATTCTCGGCAAAGCGAGGGTTGCCGGTGCGTATCTCCTCCGCAGCCCAAGGGCCGGCGACATATAACCCGATGACGGCATCCTCGGGCAATCGGCGCATTGTGTCGCGCATCCGGCGTTGTTCGTCTGCCGCGAGATAGCTCATGGCGAGAGCATGCACCCCCCCCGGGTGCGGGGTGCCCGACAAAAGCCGCGAGAGGGTCCGCGCAGCTGCATCAGCGCGGTTCGAACTCACCAGGGTTCCTGCTTCGCTCTCCGCCTCGGCCAGACGCTGTAGAGCCGCGATCCCGGAGCTGTTTTTCCAGCGCGCCCACTGGGTATCATCGATTGATCGCCCTTGATACGGATCGTCACCGATATAGTCGAACAGCGCCGCTTCGCGATCCTGCGGTGATGGATGGGTTTTTGCCGCCCACAGCAGCATGTCCTGCGCTGCAAAAATCGCAGTCTGCTGCGCTAAGGCACGCAAACCCTCGCGTATGATGTTCTCATCCATCGACAGCGCGATCGCATTGGCCTGCGCTCTCAGGTTCGCCGCGTTCTGTTCGAGGATCGTCTTGCGCTCGATCTCACCACTCGCGATGTTGCTGAAAGTCGCTGGATAGGCATCTGCGCCATAGCCGGCCGCCGAATACATATCCCAAGCCAACCGATCCGCCGCTAGTTCGGTTCGGCGGCCATGCACAGTGCCCGCAATCGCGTCCGCGCTCATCTGCGCGAAGGTGGCCGCCCCGAACGCGGCGATGACGTCTTCGTCCTCGATCAGGTCCAGGCCCACCCCCAATTGCGAAACCGAATCCACAATAGCGGCCATGGTATCGATGGTGTTGTCGAACGTGGCGAAAGCATCACCACTGCCATTATGGCTCAACGCGATATGGGCCAATTCATGCGCGATCAGGAACGCGATTTCATCCTCGCTGGTGGCCTGATGCAGAGCGCCGACGGAGATGTAGATGTCGTTCGTATTGGACGCCGAGCCGTTGTAATACTCGCTGATCTGCGGATGGATCCGAACCTGTCCACCGGGCAGGCTGGCACCGGGCACATGGGGCAGGAGGGTTTGCCGTGTAGAAATCTTCATACTCAGTTCCTGCTTCTTGATTGTAATATTTTAGGAAGCTGCTGGATGAATCAAGTATGAGTGATTTTGTTCGAAGGAATTTGTGTGGATATAGACGAAAAAATTAGGTATTTCGTGACGTTACGCGAAATAAACGCGATATGATCATTTTGGATGGTAGAAGGGGTACCCTCTCATAGCGCGCGGAGGTTCTATATTTGCACATGCCCTGGTTGTCGCAGGCTTTGTACATAGAATCACAAGATGGCGTGTCGCAGGCTGGTATATGATTGGTTGGGTTAGCTGGAAGTCGAAGATTTTTCGCTCGAACACAACTCTTCGATATCAAGGGGCCTGAAGGCCTGCTTGAGAAGGTTTAGAGTCATGATTGACCTCAGGACGCTGAGCTGTTCGATTTTTCGCGGTGGCTTCGTAGTTCTCCCTCTGTCGAGAGCAACACTGCCAACGAAAATCATTCATCTGTACCGTTTGGAGCGCCCAATCCGAACTTTCCAAAGGCAGAACGCAACTGCTGGGGTAGGCAGCGTTAGCCCTTCCCCGCTGCGAACGGCTGATCAAATGCAAGGTGTGGCCGGACCTATTGGCGTTTGGTTCGCAGGCGAGGCGGCCGATTGCTCTGGGTTGCCTCGATCGAAATCGAGAGGTCGTCCGTGGATTGGGTCAAGTGCTTGGTGATCAGACTGACCGTCGTATCAATATGGGTTTCGACCAGTTTTACGCAGGTTTCGACTTTCCCCTCGATCGCGCTTTCAAAAATTTGAGCATGCTCCTTGCTGACATCGCGGTACTTGCGATTGTCCTTCAGCGCGAGGCGATGATACCGGTCGCTGTGCTGGTGGAGTTGCCGTCGGAAATCGATAAGCCACGCATTTCCGCAGTTCTGAATAAGGCAGTCGTGGAACCTGCGGTTTCGAACATGCCATTCGCTTGTCAGGTCGGTGTCCTGGCCTTCGAGCAAGCGGTCTTCGACAAGTTTTAACCTTCGATACGCGGCGAACAGATCGCCCTCCCAATTGTCGTCCCGTTGAGCGAGGGAGGACCGAAGGGCGCCGATTTCGATAATTCTGCGGGCCTCGCTGATGCTCCGAAAATCCTCAATGCTCAACTGCCGAACCCAAAACCCGCGTTGGCGCTCCGTGGTTACCAGGTTGTCGATGAGCAACCGGGACAAGGCCTCGCGCACCGTTGCGGTCGAGACGTCGAATTTGAGTCGCAGGTTGTCGACATGAAGGTGCGTGCCGGGGGGAAGGTCAAAGTTCAGGATTTGGTCCCTGAGTTCTGACTGCACGGTTTCGACGGCAGTCTTCTTTGCTGGGTTAACGTTCTGGGAAGCCATGCGAGTCCTCAGCTGAATGGGTGGGGGTGTCTTATAGCAATTGTTTTGAGGAGCCAACGAGTTATTCGATATAAGACGTTTATCAAAATTTAAAAACGTTTTTAAAGTTGACGAAACGATTATCTGCCGACATCCTCTCTCCACATTGGTTCGGTGCGGAGCTGAACGCCTTAGAGATTCAGGGGAAGACATGTTGAAATGCGAGGCCCACGACGAGCACCGATTGTTTATCGATGGCCAATACCGCTCTGCGCTTTCAGGGCGCATGTTCGAGAAGATCTCGCCGATCACCGGGTCTGTTATCGCCCAGGTTCATGAAGCAGGGCGGGAGGATGTGGACCTCGCGGTGCGGGCGGCGAAAGCGGCACTGCGCGGCCCCTGGGGCGGGCTGACCGTCGCCGAGCGTGCAAGCCTGTTGCAGGACGTGTCGCAGGCCATAAACGATCGGTTCGATGATTTTCTCGAAGCGGAGGTTGCGGATACGGGGAAGCCGCGCAGTCTTGCGCGTGCAGTGGATATTCCACGTGGCGGCGCGAATTTCTCGACCTTTGCCGATATGATCAAGAATCTCGGATCCGAGTTTTTCAAGACCGATACGCCCGATGGCGGGACGGCGATAAACTATGGCTCCTATCGGCCCAAGGGCGTGATCGGGGTCATCAGCCCATGGAACCTTCCGCTGTTGCTGATGACCTGGAAAGTCGGACCCGCGCTGGCATGCGGCAACACCGTTGTGGTCAAGCCGTCGGAAGTGACGCCGCATACTACGACGCTGCTGGGTGAGGTTATGAACGCGGTCGGTATTCCCAAGGGCGTCTATAACGTCATTCACGGGTTCGGGCCGGGATCAGCGGGTGAGTATCTGACGCAGCACCCGCTGATCGATGGGATTACGTTCACCGGAGAAACCGTGACAGGCGAAGCAATCATGACGCAGGCTGCTGTGGGATTGCGGGATGTGTCGCTGGAGCTTGGGGGAAAGAACGCCGCCATCGTATTTGCCGACGCCGATCTGGATAAAGCGGTCGCCGGAACGATGCGGTCGGTATTTTCGAATTGCGGTCAGGTATGTCTCGGCACGGAGCGGGTATATGTCGAACGGCCCGTATTCGACGAATTCGTTGCACGCCTGAAAGCGGGAGCCGAAGAGCTTGTTCTGGGCGGGCCCGATCACCCCGGTGTCGGGATGGGGCCTCTGATTTCGGCGGAACATCGCGACAAGGTTCTGTCCTACTATCAGTTGGCCGAAAAAGAGCAGGCAAACATCGTAACCGGTGGTGGCGTTCCGCAGTTCGGTGATGACCGGGATCATGGTTATTTCGTCGAGCCGACGATCTGGACGGGACTGCCCGAAACAAGCGCGCTGGTGCGCGAAGAAATTTTTGGTCCGTGTTGCCACATCAGTCCGTTCGACAGCGAGGACGAGGTGATCGCCCGGGTCAATGATAATGAATACGGCCTGGCGAGCGCGATCTGGACGCAAGATATCTCGCGGGCGCACCGGGTTGCGCCACAGATCGAGGTTGGTCTGGTGTGGGTGAACTCATGGTTCCTGCGCGACCTTCGCACCGCGTTTGGCGGCTCCAAGAAATCTGGCATCGGTCGTGAAGGCGGTGAGCACTCGCTCGAGTTCTATACCGAGCGCGCCAATATCTGCGTGAAACTGTAAGGGGGGTATCGGTGATGGCGGACCTGATACGGAAAACGACCGAGACATTGATTTCGGCGGCGTGTGACCGGCTTCCGATTGCGCCGCTGGCGGCTGATTTCGGTGACCGCGCGGATCTCGATACGGCATATGAAATTCAGGACGAAGTAACCAAAGAGGGGATACTTCGCGGGCGCCGGCCCGTTGGGCGCAAGATCGGGCTGACTTCGCTCGCTGTGCAGGCGCAGATGGGCGTGGATCAGCCTGACTACGGAATGCTGTTTGCCGACATGGAATATGCGGATGGTGCGACCATTCCCGCAGACTTGCTTATTCAACCAAAGGTTGAGGCCGAAATTGCCTTTGTTCTGGGGCAGGACTTGGCCAACGAAGATGTGACGATAGCGCAGCTCATCGGAGCCATTGATTATGCGCTTCCCGCGATCGAGATCGTCGACAGTCGGATCGTCGATTGGAAGATCGGCATATTCGACACGATCGCGGACAACGCTTCGTCGGGATTGTACGTGCTTGGCTCCCGCCCCGTGAAGCTCGCTGATTTTGACGTGCGGCTTTGCGGCATGGTGACGGAGCAGGCGGGGCAGGCGGTCAGCTTCGGTGTTGGTGCCGCGTGCATGGGAAATCCGCTGATCTCCTCGCTCTGGCTGGCGCGTCGAATGGCGCAGGTCGGGCGCCCGCTGTGCAGGGGGGATGTGATCCTTTCAGGTGCGCTCGGGCCGATGGTTGCAGCGCGTCCGGGCGATACCTTTCGAGTTTCGATCAATGGGCTTGGTGAGGTGAACACCCATTTTGCAGAAGGGAACGACACGTGAAATCCAAGGTTGCGATAATCGGTTCCGGCAATATCGGGACGGATCTGATGATCAAGATCCTGAACGGCTCGGATGAGTTGGAGATGGGCGCGATGGTCGGGATCGACCCGCAGAGCGACGGGCTCAAGCGTGCGACCGACCTTGGTATTCCCACCACCCATGAGGGCTTGGATGGTTTGCGCGCAATGCCTGAATACGCAGATATTTCCATCGTGATGGATGCGACCTCGGCGGGCGCGCATATGAAGCATCACCCTGTCTTGACCGCGGATGGAAAGCAGATCATCGACCTCACCCCGGCGGCGATCGGTCCCTTCGTCGTGCCGTCGGTAAACCTTGATGAAAACCGGGACGAGACCGCGTTGAACATGGTGACATGTGGCGGACAGGCGACGATCCCGATGGTCAACGCAGTGCGCCGCGCCACGGACCGCCTGATCTACGCTGAGATCGTGGCATCTGTGGCGTCCCTGTCGGCAGGCCCCGGAACGCGGGCGAATATCGACGAGTTCACCCAGACCACCAGCAAGGCCATCGAGAAGGTCGGAGGGGCCGAACGAGGGAAGGCCATTATCATCCTCAACCCTGCTGATCCTCCGATGCTGATGCGCGATTCAATCTTCACGCTGAGTCAGGGCGGCGACGAGGATGCGATCCGCGAAAGCGTCGCGCGCATGGTGAAAGAGGTCCAACATTATGTTCCCGGCTACCGTCTGAAACAGGACGTGCAATTCGAGAAGATCGGCAAGGACGCACCGCTGAACGTTCCGGGTGTCGGGCCTGTCTGGGGGCTCAAATCCTCGATCTTCATCGAGGTGGAGGGCAAGGCCGATTATTTTCCGTCCTATGCGGGCAATCTCGACATCATGACCTCGGCGGCCAAGGCGGCAGCAGAACACTGGGTCCGCGCCCATAACCGAAAGGGGGTTTGAGATGGCAATCACCAACAAGGACAAGCTCTATATTCAGGACGTTACCATGCGCGACGGCATGCACGCCCTGCGCCATCAGATGGGCCTCGAAGATGTCGCGAAAATCGCGGGTGCGCTTGATCGCGCAGGTGTCGATGCGATTGAGGTCACACATGGTGACGGGTTGTCGGGATCGTCGTTTACCTATGGTTTCGGCAGCCACTCTGACCTCGACTGGATCAGTGCGGCAGCGGATGCGATCGAGGCTGCGCGGATCACTGTTCTGCTGGTGCCGGGAATTGGACTGGCGGATGACCTGAAGGATGCCTACAGCGCCGGGGCGCGGTCCGTCAGGGTTGCCACCCATTGCACGGAGGCCGACGTTTCGCGTCAACACATCCGTGTCGCCCGCGATCTGGGATATGACACGGCCTGTTTCCTTATGATGGCTCATATGACCCCGCCCGAGGCGCTGGCTGAGCAAGCACTGTTGATGGAAAGTTATGGTGCCGAATGCGTCTACGTCGTGGACAGCTCCGGTGCGATGTTGCCCGGTGATGTGACCGCGCGCGTTGCTGCCCTGCGCAGCGCGTTGGACCCGAAAACAGAGGTGGGCATCCATACTCACGAAAACCTGCATCACGGCATCGCAAATGCGGTCGCGGGGGTGCGGGCCGGCGCTGTTCGTGTCGATGGCTCGCTTGCCGGACTGGGTGCCGGTGCGGGCAACGCGCCTATCGAGGCGATGGTTGCTGTCTTTGACCGGCTGGGCCTGAAAACCGGTTGCGATTTTGCGCAGCTTTCCGCCGCAGCCGACGATCTGGTGCGCCCGCTCATGGATCGACCCGTGCGGGTGGACCGTGAAAGCCTGATGCTCGGCTACGCGGGCGTTTACTCTTCCTTCCTGCGTCACGCGGAAAAGGCGGCGAAGGATTACGGGATCCCTGCCTCCGACATCCTTGTCGAACTGGGCAGACGAAAAATGATCGGCGGTCAGGAAGACATGATCGTCGATGTCGCGCTCGACCTTGTCGCGGCAGGAGGGCAGCAGCAATGACCAGTGAACTTTCCGCCGTTGCGAAACGGCTGGATCATGCAATCCAATCCGCCACGGCAACGCATCAATTGCCCGCAGACCAACAAGTCGATGCCGCAACAGGATATGCCATTCAGACAATGGGCGTGGAATTGCGTCAACAGCGCGGCGAACGGATCGTCGGCGTCAAGCTGGGACTGACCAGCCGCGCGAAAATGGAACAGGTCGGTGTTGACGAAGTGACCTGGGGGCGCCTGAGCGACGCGATGCGTCGCGAAGAGGGTGGCACGCTTGTCAAGGCCGAATTCATCCACCCGCGCGCGGAGCCAGAGATCGCCTTCGTCCTCGGCCGCCGTTTGACTGGTGATGTCAGTCTGGCGGAGGCCGCCCTGGCCATCGAGGCCGTGGCCCCAGCGATAGAAATCATCGATTCCCGGTATGAGAATTTCAAGTTCTCGCTGGGTGACGTTGTCGCGGACAATTCCTCTTCGGCGGCCTTCTTCATCGGGGGATATGCGCGGCCCGATACGGATATCGCGAATTTGGGCATGGTGCTGTCGATCAACGGACGCCCCCGCGAGGTTGGGTCTTCGGCGGCTATTCTGGGCCATCCGTTGCGCTCGCTCGTTGCGGCGGCGCGCATGACGGCGCGTGCGGGTCACGTTCTCGAACCGGGGGATATCGTGTTGGCCGGGGCCGCGACTGCCGCGGTGCCGTTGGCATCAGGGATGCAGGTCGAGGCCGAGGTCCAAAATCTCGGTCGGGTCAGATTCGATGTCAGGTAAAGGAGGCTGCTGTGCCGCTAGTTGAAGTAACGATGATCGAAGGTCGCAGTGCCGAACAGAAATCGGCCCTCATCACACAAGTGACGGACGCCGTCGAACGCGCGATTGGCGCCCCGCGCAACGCGATCAGAGTGGCGATCCGAGAGCTTCCAGCCGAGCATTGGGCGATCGGTGGCGTGTCGATTGCGGAAACACGGGCGAAGGACAGCGGCAAGAAACCAACACAATAGCCATAACTTCTGGCGTGATCGCGGCACGATGAATTTCGCCGGATCAGCATGATAATTCGTAGCGGAGCAAAGTAATGTCTGAAAATCAGGAAATCGGCAGCCAGATTACGGTGGGTGGTTTGCATACGAATTACCATGATCTGGGGGATGGTCGTCCCGTCTTTTTCATACATGGGTCCGGCCCCGGTGTTTCGGCCTGGGCAAACTGGAGGCTGAACCTCGCCCCGATCGCCGAGCGCGGGTTTCGATGCATAGCGACGGATATGCTCGGGTTCGGGTATTCCGACGCTCCGAAGGATCTGGAGTTTTCGCGCGAAATCTGGGTCGATCACTTCGCCGCATTTGTGGATGCGCAGACGAGCGATAAGATCTCCATCGTCGGGAACTCCTTCGGAGGGGCCATTGCCCTGGCCTATGCCATCCGGTTCCCGGAGCGGGTCGATCGCCTCGTCCTGATGGGGGCTGTCGGGCTCGACTTTCCGATCACCGATGAGCTGGATCGGATTTGGGGCTATAATCCGATTTCGGACGACATGTACGAGATTACGAAGACCTTCGCCTTTGATCCTTCGTTTGTCAGCAGGGAACTCGCGGAACTGCGCTATCGCGCGGCGATCCGTCCGGGGGTTATGGAATCCTACTCAGCGATGTTCCCGGAGCCTCGGCAAAACGCTCTTCGGGCGCTTGCCTCGAAGGAGGAGGATGTTGCGCAGGTGCAGGCACCTACTCTGGTCCTGCACGGGCACGATGATCGTGTCATTCCGGTGGATGTGTCCAAACGATTGTTCGACCTGTTGCCCAATGCCGAACTTCATCTGTTCCGCAAGTGCGGACATTGGACGCAAATCGAGAAAACGACCCGCTTTAATACGCTCGTCAGCGACTTCTTGAGCTGACGAGAACAAGGACGATCCGGAGGCACAACCCAAAGGTCATGTCGCATGAACGAAACAACACTCTGACGTCACGAGGAAAAAGGGCGTGCTGAACGCGCCCGACTTCAGGGAAAGCGCGTCGGAGCAGCTACTTTTCCTTGCCGATATCGCAACTGGCAAGGGTCCACATCGGGGAGGCTACATGTCTACATTTTCTATTGCCAGCACGACGGGGGAGACCATCCGCCTTGCTGGAGTGTCGAAAACCTATGAGACTGCGAGCGGACCTTTGCCCGTCTTGCGCGATATCAACCTTCAGGTCGAAGCGGGTGAATTTATCTCGTTCGTCGGGCCATCCGGCTGCGGTAAATCCACCTTGCTCAAAATTATCGCCGGACTGGTCAGCTATGACACGGGAACGGTGGAGGTTGGTGACCAGAAACCCAAGGCCGGGCGTGAGGACATCGGCTTCATGCTTCAACAGTCGGTCCTGATGCCGTGGTTGAACGTCAGCAAGAATGTGGAGCTGCCCTTCGTGATCGCGCGGCGCCAGGACGCCAGTACATCGCGGCGGGTCGAGGAATTGCTCGACCTCGTTGGCCTCTCCTCCGTCGCGTCCCTGAATTCGTGGGAGCTTTCGGGCGGTATGCAGCAGCGGGTCGCGCTCGCCCGCGCGTTGGCGCTCGATCCGGGTATCATGTTGATGGACGAACCGTTTTCGGCGCTTGATGAATTCAAGCGTGAATATCTGAACATCGAAGTTGCGCAAATGGCCGACCAACTCGGCAAGACGACCCTGCTGGTGACGCATAGCATCGGTGAAGCGGTCTTGATGTCCGATCGCATCATTGCTCTTGGCGCAAACCCCGGACGAACCGTGGGCGATATCGCCGTCGATCTGGAACGTCCGCGCCGCGCCGACATGATCGGCACCGATCAATACCAAAAAATCTGCAATGAAGTGCGGGCCGCTCTAGCGTCTGACTTGGCGGGAGAAACGCTATGACAAACTCAGTTTTCTACCGGATCGGTCTGCCGGTGCTCGTGGGGGTGGTGCTGGTCGCCACATGGCAACTCATGAGCAATTTCGGCATGATCAACGAGATCATGATCCCGTCTCCGGCCGCGATTGTCGTGGGGTTCAGCGAACTTGTGATGCGGGGATATTTCTGGGACTCGACCTGGGTCACTTTGCAAGAGACCCTATACGGCTTCGCAATCGGCGTCTCGCTCGGGTTGATCATCGGTGCATTGACGGGAACGTTTCAAACATTTCGCACCGCGTTCTATCCGTTCGTCATCGCGTTCCAGAACACGCCTCGGGTGGCGCTCGCGCCGATCTTCCTGACCTGGTTCGGGTTTGGCATCACGTCAAAGGTCGTGATGGCAGCCGTGATCTGTTTCTTTCCCGTCGTGATCAACACCGTGGCCGGCATGGCCAGCGTCGATGACAACGCGAAGATGCTGTTTCGAACGATGGGTGCGAGCAAATCCCAGACGTTTTTCCGTCTGACACTTCCCGGTGCATCGGCAATCGCATTCGCGGGTGTGAAAACCGCTCTGACATTGGCGCTGCTTGGCGCGATCGTTGCTGAATTCGTGGGCGGCTCCGTTGGTCTTGGCGTGTTGATCAAAGAACTGAACTTCCAACTCGAAGTGGCCAAGGCCTTTTCCGTCGTGCTGTTTCTGGCGGTCATCGGCCTGGTTCTCTACGGGCTGATTGAGCTGTTGGAGAGGTACTTGATTACATGGAAGCAAGATTGATGGCGGGCGTTTGGAGGGCGCTGGACAGAAGCGACTAAGTAAAAATGCCGTGACGCGCACATAAACGCGCCGCGATCACAAAAAAAGGGAGAAGACTATGACACGAAAATTCAATAAGGCGCGCACCGCCCTGCTCGGGGCTATGGCGTTGCAAATCGGCATGAGTTTCGGCGCTGTCGCTCAGGATGTGACGCCGGTGGAAATCATGCTGCCAATCCCTGAAGGCTTCGCGTTCACGCCGTTGATCGTGGCGCGTGAGCTGGGTTATTTCACTGACAATGGCGTCGAAGTATCTACTGTCGTTGCTGACGGTTCCGGATACCTCTCGCAGCAGGTCGTCGCGGGCAACAGCGATTTCGTGCTCATGGGGGCGGCCGACGCCGTGGTCGCGTTCAATCGGCGCGACGATATCCGCGTTCTGTTCTGCAATCAGGTCAAGAACGTCTACCGCATCGTTGCGCAGGCCGACACCGGTATCACGTCGATGGCGGGTCTTGAAGGCAAGGTGCTGGGCTACACCGAGGCTGGTGGCGGTGAAAGCCAGCTTGTCGCCGCCGCGATCTCCGAGGCCGGATTGGAGGTCAACAAGAACATCACCCTTCTTCCAATCGGTCCCGCAGGGCCACAATCCCTGGTTGCGCTGCAAAATGACAGGGTTCAAGCCTACAGTTCCAGCTTTCCTGACGTCGCATCACTGGCCGCGTCAGGTATCGAATGGGTCGATATCACGCCTGAAACCTACTCGAACGTGCCGGGTGCGTGCATGGTAACGACGGAGGAAGTCCTTTCCACCGACGAAGGGTTGAGTGCGGCAAAGGCTATCGCAAGCGCTTGGGTCGAGGGGCAGTATTATGCGATCGAAAACTCGCAGGCGGCATTTGATCTTGTCTGCGGCATCATCGAGTCCGCTTGTGAGAACCAGGCCGTGGCCGAGGCGTTCTATGCAGAGGCGATGAACCTGATCACGCCGCCCGAAGGGCAACGTCCGGGTGAACTCAAACTGTCCTCATGGCAGACGGTCGTGGATATCCTTGCGGCAAACGGGACGGTTTCTGCCGATCTTGATGTCTTGCCCCTGATCTCGGGCGACAATGTGCAGACTGTCATCGATGCCGCATATGCGGATCGATGACGCCGCGGCCCTGCATCGGGTAGCAACGCTATCCACCTGAGTTGAAGCCTGGCCCCGGCCGCAATGGTCGGGGTCAGCGATTGGCCAAAACCGGGACCGCGCCGACGTGGCCGATCAGATCTGCCATCGTCGCTTGCAGGGCGACCCGCCCGCTGTTAGCATTCACTCAAATCCGTTGGGGTGCCCGTTCAGGGCTGAGAGGCGCAAGCTGACCCATCGAACCTGATCCGGACAATACCGGCGGAGGGAACGGAGCATGATCTGACGCGGCGCGATACCCGTTGCCTGTAGATCTTCCTCCACCTGTCGCTGGTGGAGGCAATGAAGATGTCACACCCATCCGCAATGACGATAGCAGGCTCCGACAGTGGTGGAGGCGCCGGGATTCAGGCCGACCTCAAGACGTTTTGCGCCCTCGGGGTTTATGGGACCAGCGCCATAACCGCGATCACGGCACAGAACACGCGCGGTGTCATCGCTATCGAGCCTGTTTCCCCCCGGACGGTTTCGGCGCAGATCGCCGCCGTGCTCGACGACATTCCGCCGATGGCGATCAAGATCGGGATGCTCGGATCACCGGACATTGTGGCCGCCGTTGCCGCCGCGATCGAAGGCTATGATGGCCCGGTCATCCTCGATCCCGTCATGGTTGCAAAATCGGGGGACGCGCTATTGTCCCAAGAGGGGGAGACGGCGCTGGTTGAGCTGCTGCTTCCACGTGCGGATGTCCTGACGCCGAACCTGCCCGAGGCCGCGCGTCTGCTGGGCAGCGCGCCCGCGCAGGATCCAGCGGAGGTGGTGCGTCAGGGCAGGGCGCTGCTTGACCTTGGCGCGCGGGCGGTTGTGATGAAGGGTGGCCATGCCGAGGGGGCGACCTGCATCGACCGGCTGGTGACCGCATCGGGCGTCATCACGATGGAGCAGCCGCGCTGTATGACCCGCAACACGCACGGGACAGGATGCAGCCTGTCCTCGGCGATTGCGGCCGAACTGGCAAAGGGGGCGAATGTCGAGGCCGCCGTGCGGCGGGCACAGGTCTGGCTTCATGGCGCGATCCGCGCAGCCGACCGGCTGGACATTGGCAGCGGTCACGGCCCCGTGCATCATTTTCACGAGGTCTGGCCGTGATGAAGGCGCGTGTCATCGGTGCCGGGGTCGCAGGGCTTTGCGTCGCGACGGAACTGGTCGCGCGCGGTTGCGAGGTGACGGTCTTTGACCCTTCGCCAATGCCTGGGCCACATGCCTGTTCGTGGTGGGCTGGGGGAATGCTGGCCCCTTTCTGCGAGGGCGAAACCGCCGAGGAACCTGTCGTCCGCCTCGGCCAGAGCGCGGCAGATTGGTGGGCGCGGCAGGGCGTGAGCGTGGAGCGGCGGGGCACGCTGGTGCTGACCCTGCGGCGCGATCGGCGGGAACTGGACCGCTTCGCCCGGCGCGTGGCGGAGCATGAGACGCTCGACAGCGCCGGGCTGGCCGCGCTGGAACCTGACCTTGAGGGGCGTTTCGATCGCGCCTTGCATGTGGCAGGGGAGGCGCATCTCGACCCGCGCGCGGCGTTGCGCCATCTTCGCGCCCGGTTGGAGCACGCTGGCGTTGCCTTCGTGGCTGAGCCGGGCCACGCGAAAGGGCTAACCTTCGATTGTCGCGGCCTCGCCGCGCGCGATAACCTCAAGGATCTGCGCGGGGTAAAGGGTGAGATGGCCGTTCTGCGCAGCGCCGATATTCGCTTGACGCGCCCGGTCCGGCTGCTGCATCCGCGCTATCCGCTTTATGTCGTGCCTCGCGCGGACGGCCTGTTCATGCTGGGCGCCACCCAGATCGAGAGCGACGACGTAAGACGGACCGTGCGCTCGACCCTCGAACTGTTATCGGCGGCCTATGCGTTGCATCCGGCCTTCGGTGAGGCTGAGCTGGTCGAAGTCGGCGTTGATGCTCGCCCCGCCTTTCCTGACAACCTGCCTCGCCTGGTGCGGCGGGGTGAGACGATCTACGTCAACGGTCTGTTCCGACACGGCTTTCTGCTCGCCCCCGAATTGGCGCGCGAAGCGGTGGAGGCAGCCTGTGACGGCAGCAAACCGGAGTTCTGGCATGAAGATCATGATTAACGGCACACCGACCGAGACGCGGGCAGAGATGCTTGACGCGGTTCTGGAGGAGCTCGGCTTTGGCGATGCCAAGGTGGCAACAGCCGTCAACGAGGATTTCGTTCCGGCCTCGCTGCGCGGACAGACGGCGCTGGCACCCGGCGACCGGGTGGAGATCGTCACACCCCGGCAAGGGGGCTGAAATGCGACTTTATGAAACCGACATCGCCTCGCGCCTGATGCTGGGCACCGCGCAGTATCCCTCACCCGCCGTGCTGACGGAGGCGTTCCGCCGCTCCGCCGCCGGGATCGCGACCGTTTCTGTCCGGCGTGAGGCGGGGAACGAACGGGCGGGCGCGGCCTTCTGGGATCTGGTGCGCGATTTGGGGGTGACGCTTTTGCCGAACACCGCTGGTTGCCATTCCGTGCGAGAGGCCGTCACGACGGCGCAGATGGCGCGCGAACTGTTCGATACGCCCTGGATCAAGCTTGAGGTGATCGGCCATGCCGACACGCTTCAACCCGACCCGTTCGGACTGGTCGAGGCTGCTCGCATCCTGACCGATGAGGGATTCCAGGTCTTTCCCTACACGACCGAAGATGTGGTGCTTGCCGGGCGCCTGCTCGACGCGGGGTGTGAGGTGTTGATGCCCTGGGGCGCGCCGATCGGCACCGGCCTGGGGCTGACCAATATTTACGGTCTGCGCACGCTTCGCGCCCAGTTTCCCCAAGTGCCGATGGTCGTGGACGCGGGCCTCGGCCTGCCCAGCCAGGCGGCGATGGCGATGGAGATGGGGTTCGACGCGGTGTTGTTGAACACGGCGGTCGCCAAGGCCGGCGATCCCGCCCGTATGGCGGAGGGGTTCGCCCGCGCGGTTCAGGCCGGACGGCTGGCGTTCGAGGCTGACCCGATGGAGCCGCGCGACATGGCAGCACCCTCAACCCCGGTGATTGGAATGGCGTTTCTGGAATGACACTCGACGGTTTTTACCCGATTTTCGATGGTCCCGACTGGCTGGAGCGCATGTTGCCGCTCGGCGTGAAGCTGGTGCAACTGCGGATCAAGGACATGGCAGAGCCTGATCTGAGGGCCGCATTGGTGCGGTCGCAGGCGCTGTGCCGGGCGCATGGTGCGGTGATGGTGGTCAACGACCACTGGCGACTTGCCATCGACGAAGGCTGCGACTGGGTGCATCTGGGGCAGGAAGATCTCGATATTGCCGATCTTCCCGCCATCCGTCGGGCCGGGCTGAAGCTGGGCATCAGCACGCATGATCATGCCGAACTCGACCGCGCGCTTTCATTGGAGCCCGATTATGTCGCGCTCGGCCCGGTCTATCCGACGATCCTCAAGAAGATGAAGTGGGAGCGTCAGGGCCTGGACCGCGTCACGGAATGGAAGCGCCGTATTGGTGATCTGCCTCTCGTGGCCATCGGCGGGATGAGTGTTGAGCGAGCGGCGGGCGCCTACCGCGCGGGCGCCGACATCGTCTCGGCGGTCACGGACATCACCCTGAACAAGGATCCCGAGCGCCGGCTGGAGCAGTGGATCGAGGCGACAAGATGAGCCGTTATGCCCGTCAGATCGCGGTCCCCGAGCTCGGCAAGGGGGGTGACAGCCTCCTGCGGCAGGCGCATGTGCTGATCGTAGGGACCGGGGGGCTGGCCGCGCCCGTGCTGCAATATCTCGGCGGTGCTGGCGTCGGGCGCATCCGTCTGGTCGATCCCGACCGGGTGGAAGTGACGAACCTGCACCGGCAGACGCTGTTTTCGCAATCCGATATCGGCCGGCCCAAGGCTGATGCGGCGGCGGCGGCCGTCAGGGCGCTCAATCCGGACTGCGTTGTCGAGCCGATCATCACGACGCTGGATCCGGCCAATGACGGCATGCTTTGCGACGGTGTCGATCTGGTTATCGACTGCGCCGACAATTTTGCGGCGAGCTACATCCTGTCCGACAGGTGCTACGCCACCAGGTTGCCGCTGGTCAGCGGATCGGTGATCGGTCTGGATGGCTATGCCGGTGCCTTTTGCGGGGGGGCGCCCAGCTTGCGTGCCGTCTTCCCGGACATGCCGCGACACATGGGTTCCTGCGCCGAGGATGGCGTTCTGGGCCCGGTCGTGGGGGTTATCGGCGGGCTTCAGGCGCAGATGGCGCTGGCGCTTCTGGGGCGTATGGACCCCGCGCCGCTGGGCAGGCTCGTCACCTTCGATGCACGCTCGTTCCGCTTCGGCGGCTTCCAGTTTTCCGGCGCGCCCGAGCCGGAGCGACAGCCGCGCTTTCTTGCCCCGTCCGAGATTTCCGAGGCTGATTTCCTCGTTGATCTGCGTTCCGAGGGGGAGGCCCCGCTGGTTCGCCCCGCCGCCCATCGCCTGACCCCAACCGCTCTGGGCGCGGGCGGGCCTGTTCCCGCCGCCGGCCAACGCGCGGTGCTGTGTTGCCGTTCGGGCCTGCGAGCCTGGACTGCCGCCGAACGGCTCGCCTCCGTCTGGGACGGAGAAATATGCCTTGTCGCCCTTGGCGACCCTACCGGAGAAACTCCATGAAGACCGTACTGACCACTCTCCTCCTTCTTGCGGCCACGCCGACGGTTGCGCAGGACCGGATGACCGTCATGCTCGACTGGTTCGTGAACCCCGATCACGGGCCTATCGTCGTCGCGCAGGAACGTGGCTACTTTGCCGATATGGGGCTGGAGGTCGAGATCATCGCCCCCGCCAACCCCGCCGATCCGCCCAAGATGGTCGCCGCCGGTGCCGCCGACCTCGCCATTTCCTATCAGCCGCAACTGCACCTTCAGGTGGCCGAGGGCATGCCGCTGATCCGGGTGGGCACTCTGGTCGCGACGCCGCTCAACTGTCTTCTGGTGCTGGAGGACGGCCCCATCGAGCGGATCGCGGATCTCGAAGGTCGCAAGATCGGATTTTCCGTCTCGGGGTTTGAGGAGGCGTTGTTGTCGGCGATGCTGGGGCAGGCGGACCTCGGGATGGACGATGTCGAACTGATCAACGTCAACTGGTCGCTCTCACCCGCGCTTATGTCGGGTCAGGTCGATGCGGTGATCGGTGCGTTCCGCAATTTCGAGCTAAATCAGATGGATATCGAGGGTATTTCGGGCCGCTGCTTCTATCCCGAATCCGAAGGCGTGCCGACCTATGATGAGCTGATCTATGTCGCCAACCCTGACACGATGGATGCGGAAATGATCCGCCGTTTCCTCGCCGCGACGGAGAAGGCGACGCAGTTTATCGTCAATTATCCGCAGGAAAGCTGGGAGGTCTTCTCCTCGACCTCGGCCGAATTGCAGGACGAGTTGAACGAGCGGGCCTGGGGCGACACGCTGCCCCGCTTTGCCCTGCGCCCCGAGGCGCTGGACGCGGGGCGTTATGCCCGCTTTGAGGCCTTCCTGGCTGAGGCTGGCCTGATCGAGGGCACGCGCCCCGTCTCCGATCTGGCAATCGATCTGGGCGCGCAATGAGTTACGGTGCGATTTTCCCCCTCTGGCGCGCGGCGGCGGGCCAGACATGGGACGATTACACCCGCCATGCCTTTGTGAAGGGGTTGGGAAACGGCACGCTTCCGCGTGAGGCGTTCCTGCGCTATCTGGTGCAGGATTACCTGTTCCTCATCCACTTCTCCCGCGCGTGGGCGCTGGCCGTGACCAAGGCGGAGACGCCGGAGGAAATGCGGGCCTGCGCCGCCACGGTTCACGCGCTGCTTGACGGGGAATTGCAGCTGCATATCGAGACTTGCGCAGCGGAGGGTATCTCTGAGGCCCAGCTTTTCGCAGCCCGCGAGGCTCCGCAGAACCTGGCCTATACACGCTATGTGCTCGATGCCGGCCATTCGGGCGATTTCCTCGACCTGATGGCGGCGCTGGCCGTGTGCGTGCTGGGATATGGCGAGATCGGGACGCGGCTGGCCGCGCAGGCGGGCGAGACCCCATATGCCGACTGGATCGCGACCTATGCCGGTGCAGAATATCAGCACACGTGCCGCGAGGTCGGTGCGCTGATCGACGCGGCGACCGCGCGGCGTCTGGGGGAGCAGCCGGAAAGCAGTCCGCGCTGGCCCCGCCTGTGCGCCCGTTTCGAGATGGCGACCCGGCTTGAGGTCGATTTCTGGGGCATGGGCCTCAGCGCATGAGCGCCGCCCCCGCGCTGAACATGGCCGGTCGTGCGATGATCGACGGCACGGCGATCTTCGGGCCGCTTTCGTTCGTGGCGCCTGCCGGGGAATGGACCTGCCTGCTCGGCCCCTCGGGCGTGGGAAAATCGACCGTCTTGCGTTTGCTCGCGGGACTTGGCGATGAGGTTCTCTTTCTGGGTGAGGCCTCAGCCGGTGACGGTGCACCGTTGTCTGGTCGCGTGGCGTTGATGGCGCAGAGCGACTTGCTGATGCCGTGGCTGGACCTCACCGCGAATGTCACTCTGGGCACGCGGTTGCGAGGGCAAAAAACTCAGCAGGAGCGCGCGCGGCAGGTGCTGGAACGTGTCGGGCTGGCCGGTCACGCGGGCAAGCGGCCGAACGCGCTATCGGGGGGACAGCGACAGCGGGTGGCGCTGGCCCGCACGCTGATGGAGGATCGCCCGGTCGTGCTGCTGGATGAGCCGTTCTCGTCTCTCGACGCCAGATCGCGGGCCCTGATGCAGGACCTGTCTGCCGAATTGCTGGACGGGCGCACTGTCCTTCACGTCACCCACGACACCGCAGAAGCCGCGCGTCTGGGCCGCAATGTCCTGCTGATGACGCGGGGCGGCATCGCCTCCGTACCCCCGCCGGACAGTCCGATCCCGCGCCGCTACGACGCGCCCGAAACACTCGAATTTCAGGGGCGTCTGCTGCGAATGCTGATGGAGGCAGAGTGAAATCAACCCTTCGCATTCTGACGGTAACGCTTTTGGGATTGGCCGTTTGGCAGGCCGTCGTCACGTGGGGCGAACTGCCCCGTTTCGTTCTGCCCGGCCCGCGTCTCGTCTTTACTACGTTGTGGACCAGCCGCGCGCTGATTGCCGAGCACGCGGTCGTCACGGCCATTGAGGTTCTCCTCGGCCTCGGGCTGGGTGCGGCGGCTGGCTTTGTCTCGGCTATCGCGCTGGCGGCCTCACCGCTGGCGCGGTCCCTGCTGCGCCCGATGCTCGTCTTCAGTCAGGCGATACCGGTCTTCGCTCTCGCCCCGATCCTGACGTTGTGGCTGGGCTACGGGCTCTGGTCCAAGGTCGCGATGGCGCTCCTCATCATCTATTTTCCGGTCACCTCGGCCTTCTTCGATGCGCTGATGCGAACGCCACGTGGCTGGCTGGAGCTTGCCCATGTGATGAACGCCACGCCGGGTCGTATCCTCTGGCGTGTTCGTGTGCCTGCGGCGATGCCGGGCTTCGCCTCGGGGCTGCGGCTCGCCGCTGTCTATGCCCCCATCGGCGCGATTATCGGCGAATGGGTCGGGGCATCCCAAGGGCTGGGCTATCTGATGCTGTTGGCGAATGGTCGTGCGAAAATCGACCTGATGTTCGCCGCGCTGATTGTCCTGGCGGTGTTGACGCTGGTACTGCACGCAGCCGTCGATACCGCTTGCCGAAGGCTTTGGGATGGATGAAACCCGTAACCTATCCGCTTGAGGAAGGCGCGCGCCACATGAACCATGTCGGGATCAGCGCGAGCAGGAATATACCGCATACGACAAGGAATCCGTCCTGGAATGCCGCGTTCGAGGATTGGATCATCACCGTCTGGCCCAGGAACGATGCCGCCGCCGGCATAAGCTGGGAGTCCGGCAATCCCGAGGTGTGAAGGAGGCTCGCAACCTTGCCCAACAGCTCCATCGTTGTGGAGTTGTCGCTGGTCTGGGTTGCGGCAAAGGCGTCCGCGTGCATGATCGTGCGTCGTTCGATGAACACGCTCAGAAGGTTCACCCCGAAGGCACCGCCAAGTTGCCGGATGAAGTTGGACGCCCCCGAACCCTGACCCAGAAGATGTACCGGCAAAACCTTGAGCGCGCCAGACGAAATGGCGGGAAACACCAGCCCCAGCCCCACCCGCGACAGCACCGTCCACCACGCCAGCGTCCAGAACGCGGTATGGACATTTGCGCTTGCCATCAACCAGGAGGACCCGGCAAAGACCGCCATCCCGATAGCGATCATGATCGGCGCGGACACCTTGTCTGACAACCGCCCCGCAATCGGGAAAACCAGCAGCATCGCAAAGCCCGAGGGCATCAGAAGCAGGCCCGCCTGCGTCGGTGTCATACCCTGAATCTGCTGCACGAAGACCGGCAACAGATAGGTGGACCCGAACAGACCCGCCCCCATGATAAAGGCAATGACCGACGCGGAGGAGAAGGCGAAATTCTTGAAAAGCCGCATGTCGAGCATCGGTTTGGCCGTATACATCTCCCAGGCGATGAACGCGATGGCCGAAACCACGGAAATCGTGAAGCCTGACAGGATGACGTTGGAATCCCATCCCAGACGCTGCGCGTTCGTCAGCGTGCTGAGCAGTACCGCGAGAAAGATCGACAGGATCGACACCCCGACGAAGTCGAAGGGCGGCATCGGCCCGCTTTCCTCACGCGTGGGCAGGAATATGTTTGACAGCAAAATGGCAAGGCCGGCGAACGGCAGGCCAAGGTAGAAGACGAAGCGCCAATCGAACGCATCCATCAGCACGCCCCCGATCCAGGGGCCCAACGCCGGCGCCAGAACGACGCCAACGCCGTAGATCCCCATGGCGGCGCCGCGCTTGTCAGGTGGAAAGACCTTGAACAGCATAATCATGGCCAGCGGCTGTACGACACCCGCCGCAGCCCCCTGTACCACGCGCGCCAGCGTCAGAACGGTCTCGTTCGGCGCGACGCCCCCCAGGACGGACCCCGCCAGAAACACACCCATCGACGCGCTCAACGTCAGCCGCATTCCGAAGGCACGGTTGGCCCAATCGGCCAGCAGCATTGTGGCGGTCATGGCGGCCAGAAAACCGGTGGAGATCCATTGCGCCTGTACCGCGCTGATGCCAAACGCCCCCATGACCGCCGGAATGGCGACGTTGACGATTGTGGTGGACAGCACGACCGAGATGGTTGCGATCATGATCGTTCCGGTCGCGAACCACTTGTAGGCGGCGCCGTAACGTTCGAAGTAACGATCAATCTGTGACATCGACATAGACCTCAACCATCATGCCGGGCCTGAGTTCGATGCCGTCAGCGTCGATCGACACACGGATCGGCAGGCGCTGGGTCACTTTCGTGAAGTTGCCCGAGGGATTGGGGCTGGGCAAAAGCGCAAGCTGGCTCGTCGCCGCGCCGCCCATGCCGATCACCTCCCCCTCGAATGTCCGGTCTGGAATGGCATCAACGGTGATGGTCGCAGGTGATCCGACATGGATCCTGCCGTAATCGGTCTCCTTGACGTTTGCGTCGATCCAGACATCATTCGGCGCGTGATACATCGCGATGCGCGTGCCGGGCGTCACATACTCACCGACATCGACAAAGGTCGCATCGACAAGGCCGTCGAACTGGGCCGTGATCATGCGATGCGCGAGGTCGATCTCCTTCAGGCTGCGGTCCGCCTCGGTTCCCGTGCGCTGGGCGAGAACGGATGCGATCTGGGATTCCAGCACGTTTATCTGCTCCCCGTCGGCCTCGACGATGGCCAGACTGGCGCGGGCGCTTTCGATTGCCGCGAACGCGGCGCGTTCCTGCTGGGCGGCAGTGTCCAGCGCGGCCTGGGTCTCGTCCAGGGTTTGCTGCGACGTGATATTCTGCTCGGTAAGTTTGATCGCCCTCTCCTGACGGGCGCGAGCGTTCGTCAATACGGCGAGTGATGCCTCATGGTTCGCATCCGCCGCGGCTATCCCGGCCAACGCCGCGTCCCGCCGTGCGGACAACTGCCGTTCGAGCAGCACCCTGCGTGCCTGAAGCTCCTCCAACTGCGCGTCGGTTGCGGCAAGTGTGGACAGGACGGCGTCAAGCTGCGGCTGCGAGTATTCGCGGTCGATGGACGCGATCAGGTCACCCTCCTCGACGGTATCCCCCACCAGCACTGAAATCGCCGTGACGCGGCCGGAAACCTCGCTGGATACGGTGACGACATTGGCCGTGATCCGGGCATCATTGATGTGCACCTGCGTGAATCGCGCGATCAGCCCAGGGGCGGCCAGCCAGATGGCAGCAGCAACTACGCCGGCGATCACGATCAGTTTGATCCATCTCGTGCGGCTTCTTCTGCGTGGGGTGGGCGGCACAGGATTATCCGCGCCTGCTTCGCCCGCATCCGTTTTCATATTATCAATTTTCGCCACTGCTCAAATTCTCCAATCTGGCCGTGATGCGGCTCAGGATTTTTGTTGCAATACGCAGATCCTGCTGGGAGATGCCCTCAAGAATTTCCGTGCGGCTGGTCGCTGACATCTCTTCCATCTTCTCGATGAGAGGATATGCCGCCTTCGTCAGATGCAGCGTCTTTGCCCGTCTGTCCGTGGCCGAAGGTCGGCGTTCGATCAGACCGGCATCCTCAAGCCCGTCCAGCTGGCGAACCAATGTTGCGGCCTCGATTCCCAGAGTGCGCGCCAGTTCAACCTGCGTAACCTCTTCATTTTGCGACAGCTCAAACAGAACGCTCCACCGTGCCTGCGACAGTTCGAGGTCACGAAACACCAGATCGAGATAGCGTCTCCACATGCGCGCCGAGGAGATCAGCGAGCGCGTAAAAGGCTCCTGAGCCTCGATGTCGTTCTGCATCGCTCATCAACTTTCAATAGCTTGCTAATAGATGCAAGGCTAATTAGTGTGATCTCAATCATATTGCAAGGGCCAATGCGGAACCGGAGATCCACCCAATGTACAAGAAGATTTTGCTGTGTTTCGATGGCTCTCGCGAGGGTCGGCTGGCACTGCGAGAGGGGGCGCGGCTGGCCCAGATCACAGGCGCCGCGGTGATCCTGCTGGCGGTGGTCGAAACGGGCGCGGGCAGCGCGCTGGCGCAGGGCGCGGATGTCGGCGCGCTCGCCCAGCAGCAAACCGATTTCAAGGAAATCCTCGACGAAGGCTATCGAAGGCTCTCCGGCATGGGGCTGTCGCCCGAGGTTCATATGGAGTTCGGTGATCCCGTCGCAAAAATCACTCATGTCGCGAATGCAATCGGGGCAGACCTCGTCGTCATCGGGCATCACCAGCAGGGGTTCTGGACCCGCTGGATGAGCCGCTCGGTCGCGGCGGGGCTGGGCGACACGCTGGGATGCAGTCTGCTTCTGGCGCAAAAGGTCGTCGAGGATTCAGAGCTTTTCCACAACGATTGAAGGCCTGTACCCTGCAGATCGGATGGCTGCGGTTTCATAGAGAGGTGGCCGGCGGGGTAGGTTCGCCCACCCCGCCGGCACAGGTCACATTCCGGCAATCACCTTGTCCAGCGTTGCGGGATAGTCGCGCACCCGCACACCCGTCGCGTTGTGGATCGCGTTGACGATCGCGGCGGCGGCACCGCAGATGCCCAGCTCCCCGATACCCTTGGCCTGCATCGGGTTGGCCCAATCGTCGCGTTCCTCCAACAACTCGACGGTCATCTGCGGCACGTCCGCGTTCACGGGAATGTGGTACTCCGCCAAATTGTGGTTCGCCACGTGGCCATCGCGCGGGTCAAAGGCCAGTTCTTCCTCCAACGCCATGCCAATGCCGAAGATCATGCCCCCCAGACACTGTGATCGTGCCGTCTTGGCGTTTAATATGCGGCCCGCCGCGAAGCTGCCATGCATCCGCCGCACCCGCGTCTCACCCGAGGCTGCGTGCACGGCAACCTCGGCAAAATAGGCGCCGAAAGTCGCTTGCCTGACGGCTTGCGATGTATCGCCGGGTTGAACATGGCCCAGCTTGACGATCTCATCGCCTTGTAGGATTTCGACCAAGGATCGGGTTCGATTGTCGAAGGTCGCGCTGCCGTCCTTCAACGTCAGGTCGGTTTCGCTGACCTGCAACCGCTCGGCCAATTGCCTGCGGATCGCCTGGCAGGCAAGGTAGACGGACGTGCCGCTTGAGGATGCCCCCCACGACCCTCCGGAGCCTGACGAAGGCGGCAGGTCGGTGTCGCCCAGAACCACCTCCACATCCTCACGCGGCAGCCCCAACATCTCACCGGCAATTTGTCCCAGAATGGCATATGTGCCCGTGCCGATATCGGTCATGTCCGTCTGGACCACGGCCTTGCCCTGCGGTGTCAGGCTGACGCGCGCCTGGGATTCCATCAGCACATTCACCCGCGCCGCCGAGGCCATGCCGTAGCCGATCAGCCATTCGCCTTCGCGCCGTTCCTTGACGCCGGGGCGATCTGCCCAGCCGAAGGCCTCCGCCCCGCTGTCCAGCGCTTCGCGGAACCGGCGGGAGGAGAACGCCTTGCCGCTTTCAGGATCCTTGTCCGGTATATTGCGACGGCGCAGTTCGACGGGATCCATGCCGATTTTATAGGCCAGCTCGTCCATGGCGCTTTCCAGAACGGTCACGCCCACGGCCTCACCCGGTGCGCGCACCGACCCCGCACAAAGCCTGTGCAGGCGCGCCAGATCCATCGACATCCGGCGGTTCTGACCCGAATAGAGGAAGTGCGAGGCCTGCAGGACCGGCTCGGCAAATGTTTCACCGGGCAGGTTCGATATCCGCGCGTCATGGCCCAGCCCGGTCAACCGGCCCTCGGCATCGGCGGCAAGGCGCACCCGCTGCGTGGTCTCGGACCGGCGCATCGTCGCCTCATAGACCTGCTGGCGGTGCAGCGCGACAGAGACCGGGCGGCCCACCTCTTTCGC
>OJHM01000010.1_pt1 | contig 116608 bp, 120 predicted proteins | sample 1595241 | NCBI WGS metagenome assembly OJHM01 (sample SAMN05416781, study PRJEB24817) | seawater metagenome | isolation source: Sea water | place: Canada:Atlantic | collected 2013-11
TTTATATAAACCTACTAAAATATCTTGAATACTGTCTTGCTTGCGTGTGCATTTTTTACGCAATGTCTCGGCGGTTAATCCAGTCATCTCCATTAGATCTCTGATCGCCTGAGTCGTACCCTGCTGGCTTTTTACGTTCCAATAATTAGCGATGAATGAATCCAGCAAACTAACTATTGATACGCCCTCGCCAAGAAAATAACTTTTAACGAGTCTTTGCATTTGCTGCGGGTGCATGAGTGTTGCCGATTCGTCTTTTTACCCCTGTCCTTCGATATACATAGTCCTACTACAAAAAGTCAGAAACTGTTCACGGATAGAAAGCTCAGGTTTATCATCCTGGTCTAGCTCATAATTCAAGGTTCCACTGACAATTTCCACATAAACATCGTCGTCCAGACTTTGAATGTAATCACCAATGGATTCAAAATCATCGGTTAAGTCTTCACCGCCTTCAATAGTGACCAGAAGATCATATATGGTGTAATCCTTCGGCCAGTATTTGTCACTGTCATAGAATCGTTTAAGCTGACCAGCAATAGTTTCGATACCTTCGCCAGTACATTCCAGCAACTTATCCTTTACCCATCTTCGGGACTCTTCAATCCTCTCCATGATTTTTCCCCCTTTACTTATTCGACAACTCTACTCGTAAATTTTACCGCCAGTAACCGCTCTTGCTATTGCTGTGTAAGGATTCCCCTCACTTCTTAAACCACCATCCTGAACGAAAGCTGTCATTGCTTCTAGGTAGTCATCAAGAGTCAGGCTTTCCCATTCTTCTGGATTAGTATTGAGATTTTCACGAAGCTCAGACAAATACCTCACAAGACTCTCGCCGTCTTTTACTTCCGATGCATTATTTTTCATTTTTTGGCTTCCGCACAATAATTGATACCCCATTATTCTTTGTAGTAAATTTTCCATTCTTAATAGCATTTTCAATTTCAGCCTTTGTTGCTTTTCGAGTTCTTATAGATTTTCCTGCGTCTCTGAAAGCTTTTAGTCTACGATTATCAATTGAAAACCAGTGTCCGTCCCGCTTCATTATTCTAATTGGCTCCACATCCTTGGCCTTAATTTTGCCGGACTTTAAACCTTTAGTAAGATCACTAACCGTTCCTTTACCATTCAAAAATATTGGTTTTATCGAGTTCTGGCTAAACCTAATTTTATGCGGATTCCTATAACCTTTTAGCCACTGATAACCCTTAATAACAATTGCTTTCGCCTTACCTTTGCAGTTTGCTTTCGTACACTTTTCAACCCCCGTAGTAACAATTGCCTTTGCACCGTCACGGCAAGTTTTATTAATTACACAGCCAGCCGCTACGGCCTTTGTCTTCCAGCCCGCCTGCGAATTGGCGGCTTGAAAAACCCCGACGGCAAGAACAAAAACAAGCATCAGCGAAGCAATTACGCCTTTAATATTAATGGTCATTTTCCCCTAGTCATTTAACTGAACTCAAATGAGTTGTTTTAACCTGCGTAATCGCTGCTGTATAGAATGGAGTTAGGTAGCGTATCCCTAATTCTTCGAGGTGGTGTTGATCAAGAGTACAGCCTTCTTTAAATCGAGGCTGCTCCAACTCGCCATTATCCTCAGACCAAAAGATTCTGGATACTGGGTGAGCAAAATCGATCTCGATACAACCTCCTTCGAATAGAGTGAACATAAGATCCCAACCTTTCGGAGGGATAGGCCAATGATAATCATCTTCAACACCGCATTTCCGACCATCACCTGAAAGACCTAAAACGAAGGCGCGTATGTGCCACATGCGTATAGGTTTAGATCTTGTTTTCCATTCAGAAACCACCCCGCTAAAAACAACGCGATACAAGTAACTGGGGAATTTAAAGTAATGGCAAAATAAGCCTTTTTGATACCAATCCTCAAAATCCATATTAGGATAGCCATCGTCAGTTTCTACATACTGCTTGAGCCATTGCTTTTCACGCCCCATCTTTATTTTGCATTTCCTATACCCAGTTTTTAGTTCATTTCTACCCAAAAAGCCGCAATCCGTGAGGATGGCAGGCAGGGTTTAAGCTACATTTTTCCCTTATTCCCAGGTAGACGAAGTTAATGGCTCAAATCCCTTGGGTATAATCATATCACCTACTTTAGTTGCAGCGACTTGATATTCATTCAATGATTCACCATCAAGGTCAAATTCTAGATGCAAGAATCTTTGCTTAAACGTATTCTTCGGGTCGCGTAGATTACGTTGCAATGCAAACTCGTTCTTAACTTTAATCGCCTCTTGAGCTATGTACTGAACTGCCACTTTGTACTTACGACCTAAGCGCCCAAGCTCCATGATATCCAACGCACCCGACTCATAGTTCAGCTCAACTATCTTTGCTTCTTCACTTTCAATTGCTTCTAAGGCCGCAGCCTTTGAATCGACCTTTATTACTATATTTTTCATTTTTAGTTTTTACCCCTGTATTTTTTCGATAGTTACACGATACTTTTCGCCAGCCTTCAGCTTCATGGCGCATGGCGCAATACCAGGCATCATTTTACTGTGCCCATTGTCTGAAGAAAGCATCACACCATCAGTCCATACACCGACCATCTTTTGACCATCAACTTCAATGCTGTGAGCTTCTGACTCAAATTCCAGTTTTTCAGACATGATTTATTCCCCGTATTAATTCATTGCTCGCTGATTGACCGAAAGATCTTCAAAACGGCTAACACCCTCTGGTGCTTCTGCATCAAAAAACAGCCCGTCACGATATATAGCAGTATGCCCAATCCAATCATTTTTGACTGCCAACTTAAACGATTCTGAAATTTGACCCTGAATGCTATCGATATCTTCAGAGTCATAAACACCAACAATTTCACAATCTTCATCATCTGCAATCGATGAGGCGAAATCAGCGCAAAGTCCATCATTAATTTCTTTTGAGCTATGAACATCACCGCTTTCAATCCAACTGATTACAGTCGATTCAATTTTTTGCTGTAATGAAATCATTGGCATTTTTCCCTGCTTTAAATGTTGATGTTTTTATACCTGAAATGCCCGCCAGTCAGTGAAGATAGGCAGGCGTATTACCGCTTTGAGTTACGCGGCTTCGGGCATAGCAATGCTCGAAAACTCACCAGCTTCTTCAACCCATTCTGGATCAACTACTCCATACTTGTAACCAAAACTAAAACGCGTTGAGATTGCAATTAGCTTCCCGCAAAGGCGGGTCAGGTGATAATTTCTGTAACTACTCTGTAGGGGGTCAATAACCTTGAACATTAGCTTATCCGCTTCAATATTAAGGTAGCTAGAAACTGCCGCCTCAAGTTCCGCATCTGGAATAGGATCTACCGACAAAATATAATCAGAAGTAAGGCCCATAATTTCTTTTGCATAGGAATGGCCGTCTTTCAATGGATAATCATTTGAATAGTCTCGCAGATTATAACCCCTCTCGAAACAATCAGTCTCACCCTTACCTTTTTCGGAAATGGAAACTCTCACAGTCTGAATGCTCATGTACTTATCCTTTCGTTTAATTTTTTAACTTAGGGCTAATTATACGGCTTTGCTGCAATACGTCAATGACGTATTGCATATTTTCTTTAATCCATTTTTTATTTGTCGATCCCCATTCGGTTATCTTGTAATAGCCGTGTCGATTTTTAGATCCGTCCTGAATAAACACATACTCAATACCTATATCTGGTAACGCAGACATGGCCGTTTGAAGGGTACGCTTTGGCATCCCTGTCTCTTCTTCCAAAGAGACAAGGTTTTGCTTGCCGCTGTCGATCAGATAGGCAATGTACAGCTTCCTGTAAAACGCTTTTTTTGATTTACTTGCTTCACTCATTATTTGTATAAACCCACTAATATATCTTGAATACTATCTTGCTTACGGATGCACTTTCTACGCAATGTCTCAGCCGTTAAGCCTGTTAACTCCATCAAATCTCTAATGGCCTGCACCGTGCCTTGCTTACTTTTTTCATTCCAGAAATTGGCTATGAATGAATCCATGAGACTTACAATCGAAACGCCTTCATCTAAAAAATAACTTTTGAATAACCGCTGCATTTGTAAAGGCTGCGTAAGATCGGAGCCTTTATCTTTGGTCTTATAATTCAAAGTGAACTCTGATCCGTCATTTTTTAGTATGAAGCATGAGTCTGGATTGAGGCCGCAATAAGCGTTTTCTTTAATACAGCTAAATCCATTATCTTTTCGCCAGTCTATGTATCGCTGAATACATTCTCGAAGATAGGTTTTCTCACCCACAAAGAAATAGCGCTTAAAACCATTATTGCCATAGCTGCCAGGTAGATAGGCATCCAAGGCAATACCTGTGCGCTCATTAATAATATCTTTAACCTGCATACGGCTTAATTCCGTAGCGTTGAAATAAGCTAATCCAGTTAATACTATGACCAATTCATCCCTTGGGTTGAATGGGTCGCGCCCATGCTTTCTGGCCAACTTTATAATTTCTTTTACATCGAGTATTTTACTCATTACTGCCTTGTCTCATATACTTGATAAAATAGAATTAGAAACACAATAGCAAGTGCCTGAGATATGAGCAATAGGTAAGTCCCCGTAACCTTTGGGATAGCGGGTACTTAGGGGAAAAGGTTTTATGGGGAATACATAAAAATGCCGCAATCTAGCGGCCTACAGGGGATGCAGGGCTTTATTACAGGCACAAAAAAACCACCTCAAGGGTGGCTTATCTGTTCCAGAGAGCTAGTTTAGGTCTCTCTAGAGGTTTCTTGTGTGCTAACCAGCCAAATAAGTATAACAACTCCCCCTCTGAATGCAAATACCTGCTATGATTACCTCTGCTGTTTTTCTCTCAATTGATGAAACCGCTTAAGCGCCCTTACCTTTCTTCATTTTACAGTGATGATCCGTAAGGGCGGGACGATGTCTTGCCCTTAGAGGGTTGTTCTGTGAGGGGGTAGTTCCCCTTGATCCTGATTTAGAACAATCAATACTAACTTGAGTTGTTTCTTGTGAGCTAACCAGTCACTGGATTTATCTGTTATTCCAACTCAGGACTGGGTAATAGTGCAACTCGCAACATATAGGAGTTAAGTAGTGAAATACTTTTCAAACACTGTTGCGATCGTACTCATTCTTGCTGTCTTAGGCTTCGGCTTCTTGGCAGTTAAGGGTGATGTAGATGTCTCCGTTGGCGACATTTGCATTCAATGTACTGTTGCAAGTGAAACAAAGTAAAATCAGATTTTCCCCTCTTCGGAGGGCTTTTCCCAACACTAGCTTTTATCTCTTCGCTCCCTCAAGTTATCTTTTGCAATTAGGTTCTCCCAACCCTCGATATAGAAGATTGGAAATCGCTAAGTTGTGATCATAAAATTGTAACTTGCGCGGCCTTTCTTGGCCTGAACGCCTACTCTAGGTGTGTGCCACTATGGCACACATTTGACATTATTAATGGCTTGCGGTAGAATTCAATCATCACACATGCCAGCCGATATGGAGAATATATTCCATCGGGGTATGCCTTGTGATAGCAATGAGTCGATGAATACAAATTTGCCAATACAGCGGCACTATACCGACTCTTAAAACTAGGAGAGAGAACAATGAGCAATTCACAACTTAAGAGTGTCAGGCTAGTAGCCAGAGCCTCTGAGGACGTGCAGCGCACTATACAAATGGCGGCTGAATATTCAGGGGCAACTGTATCGCAATTCTTAATTGATGCTGCGATTAGTAAAGCAACCGCAGTGATTGACCAATCAAGAAACATTCATTTGTCGCTTGAAGAGGCAAACACTGTATTTGCGATTCTGGATAACCCACCGCCACCCAATAACGCTTTCTTGGCCGCTGCTAAGAAGTATAAAAAAGGTGACATTAATCGTGAATCAAGCAAAAGTAGAAACGCAACACCTCCAAACGAAGCATGATCGTAAATCGTTCGATTGTGGTTTGGAGCCATTAAATAGCTTTCTCAAGCAGACAGCTATGCAAAATGAAAAGAAAGATCTCACTAGAACCTACATCATCTCTAGTGAAGAAGATGAGAATCAAATCGCAGGCTATTTCACGCTGATAACAGGTGAAGTAAAAGTGCCAGACGATGCAAAGAAGACTCTCTTAAAGTACCCTCATCCTGCCCCCATTTTAAAAATTGCTCGCCTAGCTGTTGATAAGGATTTTCAAGGTCAACGGATTGGTGAGTTTTTACTATTCGATATACTTCATAAAGCTATTGAAATGAGCAGTGCTCTTGCGTTTATAGGTGTGTTTGTTGATGCTAAAAATATAAGAGCTAAAGAATTTTATCTTAAGTATGGATTTACTCCAGTCAACAGCGATCCCTTGAGCTTTCAGCTCTGGATTCCCTTGGACACAATTAAAGAAGGTTTTGGCTAGATGACTATCAGTAATCGCTAGTTAAAATGAGGTGCCAATAATCAGTCAATTTTGTTTTGATGAATATTGGCATTCGCTGCTATTCGATTTTAGCAGCTTGTCTAACAATGAAGAGTCAGTTAAGAAAACCAAACCTAACGAATCCAATGCAAGCCCTTGATACATAAGGCATCTAGCAACCCCAGGACTTGAAGCTGTACGAAATATAACCTGAGAGTTAAGAACGGGTAAAGAAAATCTCTACTGAAACATCAAGCCCCCTCAGAACATTCCAATGAACCCTTTAAAACCGAGGGTTAAGCTTGTTTTACTACTACCATAATGAGATTATTGGAATTTGGCCCCTATATCGAATTTTGAGGATTATATGCCGCGCAAACACCGCCCGATTAAGCGCCTTATCGATACTTATGAACCAGGCAAAGGGAAGGCCCAGACCATTGATAAACCTAGCCAGCTTTCCGACATTTTGTGGCGAGCATCCAAAGGAGAGTTGGGCAAAAGAAATGTTGCGATCACAATGATGCTCTTTGGATCAGGATTGCGAATAAATGAAGTTGCCAAACTAAAAGTGAAAGATGTTTTTAGATCAAATGGCGAGCTAAAGAAAACATTCATTATTCCTGCGAAGTATACTAAGACAAACAAATCCCGCGTTGCTTATATCGTTGTTCCTCAACAACGACAAGCGCTAGAGTCGTGGTGCGCACAGCGCTTAGGCGATAATGGAATGCTGGCCGACGACGGAACGTATGGAGGTTTAGATGGTGATAGCCCCCTATTCCTTTCTAAGAAAAGTGGTTGGCGTAAATTCGCATTCAATAAAAAGAAATACACAATAAAAGTAAATGATAAAAACGTGATAACAGAGACTGAAGTTTGCAGCTCTCTTGAAAACCTAATGAGAGAGATCTTTAAAGGAGCAGGCATTCAAGGCGGCTCCTCACATTCTGGTAGACGTAGTCTTTCTACTTGGCTGGATCGTAAGGGATGCAGTCTTGAATTAATACAGTACGTACTTAATCATGAAGACCCTGAAATGAGTATCGAATATATTGATCCTTGGCAAGCAAGAATTGAAACAGCTTACAAAGGCTGGATGTCGGGAATAAAAATGCCAGAGGCACTAAAACCATGAGCCAAATCCACAGTAAAACTAAAACCAGCTATTACAGGAGGCTATATGTTGCCCACCTGATTGATAATGGCATTAACACAGTTCCTTCGATTATTGATGCTACGGGAATGCCTAGAAGAACAGCACAAGACACTATTACAGCACTTTCAGAACTGGATATTCAGTGTGTTTCTCATGAAACCGAAAAGAATGGTAAATACGTCATATCTGACTGGGGAGCCATAAAAAAAGAGTGGATTAAATCCAATTTACAGCACGTCAAAGACGTGCTAAATTATTAGAAAGATACCAATGGATTTATCATGCTTCCCGACTCAATAAATAAATGCCCACACTGCGGCTCTACCGAAGGCTATTACTTCGATCGGAAGATGAAGTACGTTCAAACCAAAGGGTTTGGGAATAGAGAAGAAGATGACGTGGCTGGCGAGTTAGAAGCAATTGGAAAAGATGGTGCTTGTCGTTGTGAATCATGTAAAAAGATAATCAAAAAAGACTAATTGGAATAATTGAAGGAATTAAAGAATGCCAAACGCTAACACAGTTAGATTAAGAGAACCGACCACTGCAAAAACGAGCATAAAAATACCTATTTACCGTTGGTTTGCTCTTATTTTGATGTCTATTATTGCATCAGGATTAGTATTGTTATTTGGGGATGCTAACGATGGTCTAGTACTCCAGATCCTAGAGTTTTCCAGCATCATAATTGGTTGCGCTATAGCTTTTCCACTTGTAGCAATGAAGAAATATACTGATCAGTATGAACAAGCAGGGGGAAAACGTAATGATGCCTTTCCAAAAGTTGCGCCAGCACTAGTCGTGTCAATTGTATACGGATTTTTATGCACTGGCATTGCTTCAGCTTTTTCTTCTTCCTATGTATTACCATTAACTAAATCAAAGATAGAAGCTACTGTCGAAAGTATCGAAAAAAAAGGAGGCCTGTTTTTAAGTGAATACCAATTAGAGATTGATTCAAATAAGCATTCAGTTTCAAGAGATTACTTTTCCGACGGTGATTCGATCAGTTTGGAAGAGCGTATTTCTTTAGATGGGCGCATCAGTAAAATATATGTATGCAAAGATGGCGAGTGTCTTCAGTCACGGAACCAATAAAGAGATTATTGGAATAATCAGAAGGAATTCGAATATGAAATCAAACAACAAGGATATTAAAATGAAAATCGATACCAAAACGAAGTTACTAACTTTTGCCGACTTTGTAATTACCGCATTGATATTTGGTGGCTTACTCGCAGTATTCATGAATACTGATAACCCACAGATAATCCAACTAGCCGCAAGCTCAATCCTACTAGGATTGATTTTAAGTAAAAGTCTTCGCTTCTACGAAAACATTGAAAGATCGAAGCTTAATCAAGCTCAGGAAACCGATCTCTCCTTCTTACGCCAGATTAGAATGTTGGTAAAAGATGGTCATTCGGTTACTGACGAACATTTGAACGTGTCGCTAAGAGCGTCAAACGATTCAGATTCTGAATACTTTAGGATAAATGGATTTGCGCGACCTAAAGCAGCGGTCGGTGTGAAATCAACAGTGCTGAAGTAAAGGTTGGAATATGTCAATTGAAATTATGATGTTCGGATTTATGCTGTTAATGGGAGTATTTTTCTTTGGGTTCCCTCTCGTTAATGACATACCAAAAGAGCACAAAACTTACGTTAATATCTCACAATTTCTTGTCTTTATTGCAAGTATACTAGCGGGCATCAATGATTGGTCCGATATAAAATCCCTACTAACTAATAGATCGTACAGATAGGACAATATTGGAATATGAGGCTATCAGAAGCTTTTGCTTACGCGGAAAAACATAAAGAAAGATTAAGGAATAACAAGCTTGCTCTCATTGGTGCTATTCATGACAGTGATTCTGACCATGCGCCTTTTAAATTTTTTAAAGTTGAATTTGATCCAGCTGATGAATTAGAAAGCTTCGGGCCTTGGTACTACTTAGAATACTACGGGGGTAATCTTTTCGAAAGCGAAGGAGGCTTTACTGAAGAAGGTGATGGTAATAGTGGGGTTACTATTGAAGAAGCCTTCGAAAATGCTATACAAGAGTTCCCAATCCTCGAAAACACGGCATTCATTGAAACGATAGATGTGGATATCGATAGTATTGCTGAATACTTGCTCCCTATTTTAATAAATGACCTTCCTGAATCTAATGAGTATTGGCCTTCAAAAATGGATCAATTTAAGAAGTTATGCTTGGATGCCTTAAGTGTACGAAACCGTATGGATAGTGTTAACCACTAGGATATTGGAATAATTAGGAGCAACTAAAATATGGATGAATTTGGATCTTTTCTGGCTGGCATTTTATTGTGCTGCTTCATAACTTGTTTGATGCCTGCAATATCATTTGTTTTTGGGTATGGGGTGGACTTAAAAAAATTCCGAGAAATCTTCGAACGCGATGATTCATCTACTTATTATACTGAAACCTTGATTAATGAAATGAAAACAGTGTTCGTAAAGCAGGTTAATAGCTGGAGGCCTGCTTCTTATGTATTCTTAGCGATGATCTTTATTGGTACATCCTACGATATGTATTTTGGTATTTTCCATGAGAAAGAGCCAAGCTCGACAATATACTTTTGGGCCTTTCTAATTGTGTACTTTATTGGGAGTTGCTTTCTATTTGTCAATCTTGGCAACGCTGAAGCTAACCTTGAGCTAGTAACACCATTAAATCAACAGAAGAGAAATGAATTAGAATCTTTGATAGTTGAATCATCTCATCAAGAATACCTTGTTGACTTCATTAATAGAAACCCCAAGCCAGAACTCGTTTATCTCGACCTGTTAAATATTAAGCATCGAATTAAGATACTGGAAGTAGATGATCGTCAAACTGCTCTAGCAGGTCTCTTAAAGTAAACAACAAGGATAGAATCGATAATGAGCAAAAAGCTGTATGATTTTTTCGAAAAAGATAAGACGGAATTTCGATATGATCGAAGATCCATTTTTATGGACGCTCGTAATATCCTTATCGCATCTTTAGTGATCGCCATAGGTACAATATCTTATCAAGCTAGTGATTTTAAAATGTCTGCTGTCTTCGTTTTTGGCATCGGTATCATAGCGTTATTAGCTGGGCTGATTAGCGTGGCGATTGGCATCAAGCTAACGCTGAAGAACAAAGCTTGAGAATATTGGAATAATACGATTGTGGGTTGCAGTACGCGACTTAAAGTAATTATTAATGGATAGAGTAAGGGGAAAGGAACGTGAAAAATAAGATAATCATTGCTGCCATTCTGTTTGTCGTGGGTACGGCTTTTATTTGGAGAGATGCTACTCAAGCTGGAACAATCTCTGGACTTGAGAAAAAAATCGAGATCCTTAAGAGTGTAGCTTGTAAGTATCCTGTTGAGCTTGAAATTGAAATTATTGATTTTATTAAATTAACAAAGGCAGAACTAAATCTGAAGCAATCTGTTGAAGAGTTACGATCTTTGTACTCCATCGGTTGCACAAAGGTTAACGAGCCTAATTAGAGGGGCATAACACTATGGAACATCCATTTCAGTTCATGATAGGTGAGCTTGGAAGCCTTCAGTTTTATTGTTGGTTAATAGCTGCCCTCGTATTCTGGGCGGGTATATTTACTATGAATTTAATGATATCTGGCGCTGCGGTTTTAATATTTTCAATTGACATAGTTATTATCAAAAAAATTGAAGGCGTATTAATCCATTATGGGGTTAACTATCCAGATTGGTTAATTGATAGTTTGTACCCAACTATACCACTTTTAGTAGTGGCCTTAGTGCTGGCCTTACTAATGGTTAGCTTTCGCGTAATGGATCTAAATATTAGTAAGGAAAAAGCCTCAAGAAGTGCATTGAGGAAGCTTGAGAACAAAAAGTTTTTCAAGCATGTAAATGCTCTCAAATAGTTTATTGGAATAATGAAAGGAATATCAGAAGGATATAAAATATGCTTGAAGAAATTAAAAGATTAGATACTCCCGTTTTAATATTATCGACAGGGACTTTGCTGCTATTTGTTGGTGCGGCGCTTCTGAGGTTAGCCGCATAAAATACCTGCAATGTTGTTATCAAAATACCGGCCACCAGCCTTCTTAAAAACCGACTACCAACTCATCCCTACAGGGCTCGCCATTTTTTTGGCCGATCCCGCGCTGGCCGCTATGATTTTACCTCGGTCTGGACTAGGGAATAAAAACGGAATCGTACTTGGCAACCTTGTGGGTTTGATTGATTCGAACTACAAAGGCGAACTTATGATATAGGTGAGCGACTGGCCCAGTTCATAATCGTTCCAGTTGTACAATCACAATTCGATATCGTTAATGAATTTAAAACAAGATAGCGTGGTAATGGCGGCTTTGGATATTCAGAGAGAGATTAATTTGAAAAATAGCAATAAGACCTCAGCTCAAGAGCTGGTGGATTTTGACCCAGCAACAATGAATTCTATATCTGCATTCTCTGAAAAAGCGTTCTCCTACCTGCTAGGAGATTCCTCTCAGAAAGTAACATTGAATTCAGTTAAACAAATAGTTCACAGTAGGATTTCTCTTGCATATCAAAGAACCTCTCCAAATGGTGATATTAAGATAGAAGATGGCATTTTATTTGAATTGTTCGGAAGGCCGGCTGAACCAATGAATCACTATGTTGTTTCTGGAATCACCTCTTTGTTTGGGCTCGACCCCAACGCTATGAGTTCTAGATTGATCACAGTACAACTTTTAAAGATGTTACTAGATCATTGCCCCCGGAAAATTAAAGACTGGGAAGGGCTAGGCATTACAACCTTTGAGCTTTTATCTGCACCCAAAACAGAAAGATTGGCGACAGGTGAAACTTTTTACACATTCGAAACAAGCAGTGGTGAACTCGTTTTTATGGGTGATGATGCCGCTACAGGCCTTATTCACATCCTCAAATCTGAACGTCAGTCATTCTTAAATTATCAAGGCGCTCAGGTGGATGAATTTTTAGGGCCCTTCCCCTTGCTTCTACCTATTGAAAGCTCGGTACAGATGAAATTAACGGCAGTTAACCCTAACAAGTGGTCAATTTTGAATAATCAGATAACTTTAAGTGGTTATTTATCCGCCAAAAATAAGGCAATGGATAAATTAAAAGAAATCGACTACCGCATCCTATTACCCTCTGAAATATTTTTCCATAAAATAAACACGTTAGAAGCTGGAAAACATTATGGTTAGAAAAAATAACTCCAGAGTTATCTCTGACTTTATACAAGGTCTTGATGAAATTATGGGCCGTGACATTAGTTACAATGATGGCTTAAAAGCGGCCTCCGCGCTCGCGGAAAATCTTGGCTTCCGAAAAACCATCATCCCTAAAGAGGATGGAGGGGGGGTTGATTTTGAAGGACACGGCTACAAAGCCTCAGTCTTCCAACCATACCCCGATATAGATAGAATTTATTATGAGTGGTAAATCCATATCGATCCTTAATAAAATCAATACACGGTGGCGGCAATGCTATAAAGAAGGACTAGGGGTTGAAACATCTTTCTCATTGCCCTTCTTTATCCCCAAGCCAACTTCCCAGTCAGTTAGTCTGGCAGTAAAAGATGAGCTTTCTAGCCCTTTACCCTGCAACAGATAGCCCGTAGCATCTTTGGTTGTGTTTATTAGCTCTTCAACATCAAGTGAGATGTGTGCTTTTTCTAAAGAGCCCACTTTATCTATGCTAGACATACTATTATCAATCAAACCCGAAAGCCTCTCAACCTCACTAATATTGTAGTCATTTGGTGGCCTTCTTATAGTGCATTCTAGATCTTTTATCGCCAATGCCATCTCACCTATAGATGACAATTCTTTTAAATCAGCGGAAAAGCAATCATGACCCACCACTTCCATCAGCTCTACATGGTTGCCATATTGATCCAAACAAAAAATCGATTCAAATTGACTTCCAAAGGGCGGCAGGTCTCCACTGATTATGTCAATTGCGTTATTATAAATACTTACTGCCCCATCCGGCGAATAGAAAACCTCTACTCTCAAACCTTCAGATAAAACATCCTTATTATTCATTATTTTAAACCCATATCTGCAGTTGATTTCATTCTCATGGTTTCAGATTTTATGTCACTTATTAATTCATTGTCTTTGAGTAGCTTGCCTTGATATAAAACACCTCCGCAGTTCGAAACCAGAAGATCAACCGCTGCACTCGCTTGCCTTTCATTATCCACGACATTATTCCTATTGCTCATTATGTCGACCATCAACGCAGAAACGTCATTGGCAGAAGATATGGCTCCAACCTGTAGCAGCCTTACGATGTCATTCCAATTATTGCTTCCACTCTCTTCTAGCGCATTATTAACGCTTTCTAAGTTAGCTTGCATTACTCCACAGTCATTTTTAAATAAAATATTGGGAAGATGAGCCAATAATGGGTTAAAGTCAGCGTGAATCGATCTTATATTTGAAGGGTCAAAAACCACATGAATATTAGACTCTCTGTCACCACCATGCGGACCGTTATCATAAATATTCTTATATACAACACCGTCAAACCCTACTTCCCTAGCTTCTCTCGCATTAAAATTCGAGTCTTCCCCCGGCACCGGGTTGTAATCTTTCACATCAAGGGAGTTTTCTAAGGCTTCCTCAGCCTCTTCTTCTGTATAAACCCAATCTAAAACATCACCAGCTTCATCCAATAACTCAAAGCTTAATGGAGGTGATTCGTTCCAGTAATTTCCTTTCCAGTCTATCTCCATTAGAGAGTAGCCATCCCCTGACACAACCCCCCTCTTAAGAAATACCTCATATATGCCATGAGACTCAAACTCCATACCTTCTAAATCCAACAGAGCATCTTCCTTCGTTACAAAATCGGATATTATGTTGCCTTCAGGTGATGTTATTTGATACCGCTCACCTATTTTTTCACCGGGCTCTATATCTATAGAATCAAGCAGCTCTTCTTCGGACTCATAATGGCCTTTGTCTCTAACCTCTTCGTCATATTTATCTTCAACAATATAAAATCGATCAATCTCTAGTCCATCAATTAACTCAGGATCATTAAAGAGATCTTCTCCTTTGTGAAACTCCACATCCTCAGGTCTGAACGCATCAACATAACTTGCTGCAACCTCCCTTTCATCTGTAAAGAATACACCGGTGTTCTGAGTTGGACCTCGTGTGGGGAGATCAAACTCTTTGAATCCCGCCTTGTCCGAACCATGATAAAAAACTCTTGATGTGTCATAGCCCATCTCTTCGGCTCTTCTGTATCTGGCTTCTCGAGACATATCTAATTTGCCGGCAGGGTTAGCATGACCCTTCCATAATGCAATATCACCATCGACCCCTAGCAAGGAAGGTAGTGAGCCACCAGCATCATTCAAGACAGAATAGAAAGCTTCATTGTATGAGGATATTGATTCAGATCCATTTTGAATGGCTTCATTAGCCTTTACGATCGCAGCTTCTCGTTTAAAGTAAACGCGACTCGCTTCTATTAAGCTCAACACATCACTTTTTGACCAAGCAATGTCTTCTTCTGAGTAAAGGTTCTCTAGTAGCCCTATGTTTGCATCTACAGCATCGCTTAGATCGACTTCAGAGTGCCTTTCCTCTGACACATGAGCCATGTACTCTAAAACAGCTTCTCGCCTTCCCAGTGCTGTTTTATGATCTATTTTATAAGAAGAAAGATATTTTGATATTTCAGAATGTCCTATATCACCATACATGCGATCAAGAACATCAATCACACTCTGCCCACCAGCTTCTGCATTGCGGGTAAGGAAATTCAATATGCTTTTATGACCTAAACATTCATGCAAGCCACACTTAATAGCATGCTCTCTGTCTCTAATGTTCTCTGAAATAAGGTATGGGGTTTTTGATAGGAGGTCATACACGCCAGATGACGTGCTAGGGGTTGAATCTATTAGGTGAGCGGGTAGATCGTTTTTACTCTCCACTACACTGATAGATACGCCGGTGTACTTCTCAGTAGACGAAATCCAATCCCTAACCTGACCTATTTGGGTAGGTGAAGCACTATTATCTACAGACTCATTCTTGTAGAGCAATCCTCGTAAGGAGTCATTCTGTTTGGCTGCGGCAAATAACTCTCGCACATTCTTAAATAATCCAAGTCCTTTGACTCTTTGTTCTTCTGACTGTGCAAGAGTTGATGAGATAATCGCCCTTTTAATCGTCGTGCTTCCAGCCAACGCTCTCGCCAAAGGGGAAAGCTCTCGCCCAAGAATATCTTCAGGTCGTAATTGACCGCCTTTAATCTGACTAAGCTCTCCGTTGAGATATTCAACCAATCGATTGGCGACTGTTCCAGTGCCGGCAAGGTTTTCTCGTACTCGGTATTTGGATTGTTCAAAAGAGTAATCGACATTATTAACCTCTGGTATCTGCAGTAGAACATTATTATAGGAGACATCCAGCAGGTTTTCTATGTTTTGTGGGGAGTTATCCGTCCAGACTAACGGCTTCACATTTTGTAGTACCTCACCATTCTGCTTGACTGCATTTAACTGGGTAAAGTGCGGCTGCAAGTGCCTAGTGGTACCATGCCTAAGCGCTGAACTCACCATGTTTTCCGTACATCTTACAGTGGCTATCTCGGTAAAACCCTCGGGGTCACCAATAAATACCTTTCCTGTATTTATTGCGTAATCTGCTAGTAGCTGATAAATCTCAGATCCTCGACCTTGGCCGGACTGCAGAACGGAAACATCCAACCAAACCTTGTTTTCAGTTTCATAAATATGGCAGAAGTCATCTGCATTCATTTCAATCAACCAGGCGTTTGTTAAATGGTTAACATGATCGGTATCTCGCACCAACGCATCACGGAGCAATATTTTATCTTCTTTAGCAATAAAACCTGCACTACCGAAAATATCTCTAATATTATCGCTGGTGGACTTATCATATCGAAAGATATCTGAGCTTGAGGTTAGCGAATTAAGCCAAAAATTCGCCAATCCGTAATCCTCCAATTTGTTTGAACTAGGCTTATCTAATGGCTGCATAATATCTAACCTTTTTCTCTGAAGCGGATTGCCTGTTTATGCCGTTTGCAACAAATGAGTTTTTTTGTTTTCCCTCACTGCGCAATCTATTCCCAATCCACTCCTGCAATTGTCGGTTTAACCAATAATAGTGCTTGTTCTTAATAAGAAGTCGTTATTTAGAGGTTGTTATAATTCTTTACAGGAAAATCAATTTTCTAACTATCTAACTATTTTTTTAAAACTGAAATTCCGCCGTTTATGTTATTAGCCACCTAAGCTTCCTTTAACTCGACGAGTTGCACAAACTTGTATTACATCAATCCTAAATCAAATAACCTAACAAATCACCCCATCACCATACAAATTGTCTACATCAGGTCAAACGTGTAATATTTCCGCTACATACAACTTTATTGGCCCCTAAAATGAAATACATTATAACCGTCCTAGCCTTCCTTGTACTTACCGGCTGTGCCGTAATCCCTGAGCATGAGGGGCATCAGCCTAATTATTGAACCCCTTTCTATTCTGGACCAAAGGAACACCGCAAACCGTGACGGTTATTCTCTATATTGTTTCTGAAGAGAGTGAGTTTATGTTTTGTTTGGATAGAAGATGAGAATGACAAGGTTTTATATGACGCCAAGCCCTTAGTGTAGTTGTTTGTACCAAACACCTAACCCTTAACGGCTGGGTGATGATGCATTTTTATCTTTCACCTTCTTTCTAGCCTCAATCTTTTCCAAAGTCCCTTTTTCCTCACCAAACGCCGTCTTTCGCGTTTCTTCTATTCTATCTGGGTGAAGCATCATAATGTCGACACCTCCAGCCTCTTGTGCATTATTGTATATCCGGGATATACGCCAGCTCTCATCCCCGCGAAGATCTTCCTTTAGTTGTTGCGAAACATCACTGGCCAGCCTATTCAGCGTGGCTCCTGGGAAAGTAGGGATTTTTTTACTCATAACCTTATGTCGCTGAGCTACATCATAGACTTCATTATCAAGTAAAAGCTCTCTTACTTCGTTTGCTACCTGTATCGCCGGGGTGAAATCCATACCTATTTTTTCACAAAGATTAATTTCCTTTGTTCTTTCGAAGCCTGGAATCTCTTCTAGGGTTTTGAACTCATTGATCAAGTTCCCGTTTGTCCGATAATACTCTTCTTTTTCCTCAGCCTTATTACTCAAAAACAACTGCAGGCTTTCGGTCTGCTCCATTGTTGGCAATTTGTCTGCGGCAATTTGTAATTTATTGACATGAGCTTTGAACTGTTTGTCATTAGGCAGATCTAATATGCCCAACCCCGTATCAAGCGTTTCTCTTATCCCAACAATCAGCTTATCGATACCTTCAATGTACGAACGTATGCGGTTTTCGTCCTTACCCGTGAATAGAAGTTTACTTAGCTCTAATTGTTTTATCCATTTGTGCAATTTTTTCTGATAATCTTTATTGTCGCTTGGATTTACATCAAAAACAGACCCTTGTATCTCTTCACTGCTCATTTCAATTATCTCCCGTCGTCTATGCTATGAATAACTTGGCGCAAGCGATTTATCGTTCATCATGCTTCCCTTGTGAATTTGTTCCTGCTTGTATTTCTTTCCTAGCGCAGTTACTTTCATCGCTGTCACTCCTAGTTAAAAATTGAACTCTGTTTTGTTGCTTTCTTTTTCTTTCGCTTGATCTCTAAGAAGCTCCAAGCATGCCTTAACTTCTGCCGACGAAGAGAATTCAACAGGGTCCTTAGAGTTCATGAAAGCTTCTTTCATTGGTGCTCTCATCTCATTAACTAATCGAAAAGTTTCTTTAGGGTTCATTGCCCCAGCATTCACCAGCTCTCTCTCTATGGCCTTTTGCCATTTGTAGTAAAGAATTCCCGATGCAGCAGGAATAATCATCTCTGGTACTTTCCCGCTCTCTATTACGACTCTAGATAGATTTGCCTGCTTCATTAAATGAATAATCTCACTTGATTGAGCCTGCTTTATCTCATCCATACCAAATTCAGAAAACACATTCCTCATATTGTTCACATAACCTTTAATTGCAGACCTCTCCCTCTCCTTAATCGCGGGATAGTTCTCACCTAAAATGGCTTGTGCTATGTATTCATCTACGACAATAGATATCCTTTGCTCTTGATTAATACCACCCTTCTGCAGCATCTCTTTCGTATAATCGATGTGTGGCTCTATATTTATTCCAGAAACTGACGCCGAACTCCTTAATCCATCAAGCTGCCCCATTTCCAATAAGAAGGCTGAGTATGCTTGCTTATGACTCCTTTCAAAAAGCTCACTATTTTGATCTTTGGCGGTAACCCCCAAAAGTAACTTCTCTACATCGACCTTTGCTTGAATACTATTCTCCAAAACTTTAACCCCACCAAAATCAATTATAGCTACCACACCCTTACCTATTAATTTCTCAGCACCATTAAAGTCCGTACTAGGACTAATACCAAAAATAGACGAATCTAATCCAAGTAAATCTACAACCTTCAAAAATTCACCCCCCTCTAAAGGATTCACTTTCAACTGGCTACCTGATCTATCATCTCTGGGTATCTTGGCCGCTCGCTCACCGGCATACTCTCTTATGCTCTCTATGGCTTGCAGATCCCATATGACATAATTGTGCTCTTTTTTATCATCCTGATGCCGAGTATTCCCATCAAAATACCTTAAACCTGATATACCTTCTCCACCAAGTGCAATTGACGCTAACTCTTTACCTTCGGGTGATATATTTACACCATGATCTAGTGATAACTCAGCCGACAAATAGCGGTAGATTTCTTCACCTGTTATGGATAGATCTTTTATCTTATTTAGCGTGTTATCCGTCAAAGGCTTTGACCTCAAATAATCAACCACTGGTATAAGGCTTTTTACAACGTCTTCAGACATGTCTGACAGAGGTAAATCCCAGTCTAGAAGATTATCTTCTGTAGGTATGCTTACTTCATACAAATACCCCTTACCTCCAAATTCCTCTATTTTGCTGGTGGCCGATCGGTAAGCTGCCGTGTATGGTTTCGCTAAATCTAATGCGCCGATAATGCCAAGGCGGTTTTGTATGTCGCCCTCACTAATAAGTGGGTCATGAGCAATCAGCTGATCTCTGTATAATTTCACCTGCTCATCAATAGCATTTTTGTTTTCCAAATAGTAGCTTCGGTCTTTCTCCGAGATTTCATTCATCGCATTGTAGAATTGGTAGTAGTTACTCCAGAGTGCAGGGGTAGTTTTAGCGGAACCCAAAGAATATGCACTTAGCGTTGTATTGAATGCCTTCGTGGCCTCTTGTATTGCCGCCCACTCTCTCGTTGATGGGAAGTCGGTAATCCTTCTTGATGCCGGTATACCGAGACCTACCGCAGCAGCAAGCGCCTTCTGATAGAATTTACCTACCTCTTTATCGCCGGCCAAGTAAATCCCCCATCCATATGCCTGAGCGCCCTCACCTGAACCTATGGCACTTAGATTAAAACGATCAAACTTATACGGGGAGCCGTGATATGCCTTTTTTTCTAAAAAATCTGGGGCATCTTTGATCAAGTTTCCGTTATTACTGAATGCTAATCGGGCTTGCGAACTATCAAATACAATCCAGTCGCCTCCATCCTCCTGTCGGAGTTTTATTGAGTCAAAGCCTTGTGCCTTAATCTCATCATAACTTGGCAATGCCGCACCAATCTTCGCATAGAATGGCGATTCAGCCTTTAGGTATAAAGGTATTGTGCTACCTTTGCTTTCCGTAGAAATTCTATCAATTGATGGGCTTGTTTGAATTGGTCCTTCACCCAAGCCACTGAAACCATTAAGAGCCTTGGAGTAAACAACCTGAGGGTTACCTGAGTCATTAACGGCTTTACTTTTCTTTATCCACTCCTTAAATTCTCTATTCGCCTCAAGCGGATGGGAGCTAACCAATTGACTCTCTTGGAACTCGTAAATCGCAGCCCTTGCGGATTCTATATTTGGATTCGGGCGGGTAGGTTGAGTATCAGTTAGACTGATAAATTCACCAATGATCTCTCTTGATTTACTAGGCCTAACCAGCAGCCCATCTACCCCTATTTTCCTTAGATACTCTGCAGGATTTCTCGACCCGTTTAAGGCTTTATTGCTGGTGGTTTTGAATTCGTGCTTTTCTGCAAGGTAACCATAGAATTCAAGCCCACTCATTCTCCCAATAGAATTATTCAAGCTGGCCGATTCATTATTTCCGATGTAACGCTGTAGCTCAACATCCGACTCGCCGCGGCTCATCATGCCTGTAATTATTTCTTCGTAAGAATCAGCAATAAACTTGTCAAAAACCCCCTCTGATTTTAACCTTTTCTGGATTTCATATTCTTGCTCTCTCATTGGCAATGTTAGATCCAATGATAGCGCTCTACTTGATAGATGCTTATTAGGGGCGTAACTTCCTATTCCTTTATTGGATAATGTATGACTAATAATTAATGATGAGTCAAACCCGTTAAAGTATTCACCCCCAGCAAGCCTCTGAAGACCCACAGGGTTATTTAACAAGCATTGCCTTAGCCTCCCACCCATTGCATTCAAAGCTTCGACATACACGCCTTTCCGCCTACCCGCCCTCTCCTCTAATGCATCTTCCTTGGCACCAGATCGCGCAACCCGTTCCATTAATGAATAGCAGCGACTAGATTCTATTAGCCCTACCACCTCATCCAAACCCCAACTTGCACGGTCATACATACCATTCAACATTGATTGAGTGGTCTCGGCCATATGCAGCACCGACTTATCACCTTCATTAGATTCTGCAATATGAGCAATATATTCAAGCACCGACTCTCTTCGGCCTTTAGTGGTGGTTAGGTCAAACTCATAACCTTTTACAATGCGTCCTATTTGGTTAGGCCCGATATCAGAATAAATGTCATCAAGCACAGCTTCCACTGAAAGCCCGCCAAATTCCGCATTACGCTCTAAAAATTCAATGACACCCGAGTGGCCCAAACCCTCATGAATGGCCACCTTAATTGCATGCTCTTCATTATCAATTTGACTGGCAACCACATACGGGGTCTTGGTTGCCATATCATAAATCCCACTAACTGGATTCTTAAGTGCCCTCTGTATTCTAACCGGCAACATGGTTTCATCTGCTACGACTTGGATTCTTACACCGGTATCGGCCTCTACCTGACTTACCCAAGTTTTAACATTTTCTAATTTTGAACCTGGGGAATTTTCGGGGGCGTATTTCTTGTAATAGCCCCTCCCTTCAAGTCTTTGCTCCTGCTTTGAAAATGAATGGTCTAATGTTATTGCGGCGTATGATTGGCCTTCGTCACGGGTCTGAAACCAATCGCGGGTTTTGATTTTAGCCGAATGTAAAAATGACACTAAATTAATGGCATCATTTGTCATCTCACTGCTAGGGTCGGAAATTTTCAAAATCACACTTTCGGCATTAGTCCGATGAATAGCTGAAAGGAGCCTATCTACTCCACCGTTCCCTTTTAACTTCCCTATTTCCCCATGATTAAGATTTATAACTCCTACAGGTAACAGTTGAGTATTTAGTAGCACCGCTGCATTTTCATGACCGATTTTCTTTATGAAACTTTCAGCGCTTTCGCGATTTCCCAAAGCGCTTTCTCCAATCGTTTTGCGCGATCGTAACGTGCGCTCAGTCACATCTACGCTGTACTTTCTAACACCTGCATCGGCTATAATAAATTCAGAAGTTTTTCGGTCGTAGTCGAATGAGGTTGCATCCCGCCCACCGGTTAATATGGTGTGCCCCCTGTACTTGACCTTGGAGCCATCAAGAACTCCTGCAATTCTTTTTGTTATAGCGTAATCGGCCTCGGATACTGCCCTCACCCCTGATGGATGATTATGTGCCATCCAGACATTTGCAGATCCCGGAACATCTATAACCGACCCAGCATAAAGTGCGGCATCGACTAGTGACGATCCCGTATCACCCTTTGTGTGCTCTATTACCTGAATGATTTCATCATCATTATCCGTAATTATCGCAATTAGATATTCTTGTGCGGATTTTCTATATGCTGCTGCGACATGCGCCGCTCTTTCTAATGAGTTTATTTTAGTAAAAGCTGTTCTTATTGATTTATGGGAAGCATTTATAATTTTTGTGGCTAAATAATCATGCTTATTCTCGACAGACTCAAGGGGGCTCTCAACACCTGTAGCGGCATCTCTAGATCCAGCTGGTGGGGTTTGTGCTGTAAGCACTAATTCAATATCTATGAGTCGCTGACCGGCCTCAAGCATGCCTATTACACTATCAATTTCAGCAATCTTTCTTTCTGCTACCTCCTGATCAAGTTTTTTACTACCTTTAGTTGATCGCAACTCATCAATTTCAGATTTTAAGACTTGTTTTTTACTAGCCAAACTAAATCGCTTACTTAATTCATCTGCACCATAGAATTTACCAATAAAATTATGACTTTCTTCCGCCGCTGCGTTTTTTGGCTGATTTGTAGCTTCTGCTAATTTTTTCCTTAACTTATCCACCCCTTTTTTATCGTAGATGGTCACTCCTTGAGATAAGTATTCATCTATTAAATTCAGAGACAAATCCATATCTGATATTGAGTCCTGCGGTGGTGATGCCTCCAATATTAGCTCATCGATATAACTCCGCATACTACCCAGCATCTCAGCTTTGGCCGCATTTACATCTCCTTTTTTAAGCTCTAAGGCTATCTCCCAATCCTCCTGATTTTCTTCAGTCAGTTTTAACCTTCCGATTTCAGGTTTATCACTTGGTGCCGGCGTCGTTTCAAAGAGGTTGATTGCTTTAAAGGTTTCCCAGCTAATTTTTCCAGATTTCAATCCATCCAGCCTTGCAAGATAGTCGTTACCCCTTGTAAAGCTTTCCATCTCACTTAACCTCTGCATACTACCTTCGGCTAAGTTTCTATATCCTGAATCAATAGCTTCCTGCAGAACCTCCTCATAACTGTCTTTGGTAACATGACCAATTAATCCAATATCTGAGAACTGTGCCATTCGGAATCGGCCCGGCTCTGATGAATCTGGAAGCAATACCGCAAAAAGGTTTTTTTTATCGTTACTTAGCTCTAATCCAAGTAGATCCGTACCGTATTTTTCTTTTACAACAGATTTAAGTTGTCTTGACTTGGCGCCATGACTGTATCTTGACGACCATTGGTGGAATTTCGGATAATCGTCTTCGTAAAAAGCAGATAGATCACCAATAACTTCTTTTGAGTGGGTGTTGTGTATTTCTGGCCTTACTCTTCTGGCCCATTGCCAAAACCGCTGAAAATCGTCACCTAAATAGTTGATCGAGGTGCTAATTGTCTCGTTCATACTCCCAACATCTAAGCTTTCAATTCCTCCAAAGCGATCATCCATGAAGCCTTTAAAGGTCTCCACGCCTATCTCGCTTATGGAGCCAACAATAGCTTCCTCAACCTTAAGAGTATTCTCACTAGATTTAAAAATCTCCTGACTCAATGACTTTTTAGCGTACTCTTCCTTTAGGTTTACTTGCTCTCGAGTTATTACTCCAGCATCAAGAGCCTCCTGAAATAAAACCAATGTCTTCTCAAGCAATAGCGCCGTTGTTTTAGCTGGGTATTTTGTTTTAAAAACATGTTTACCATTATGGCTTCTGACCTGTAGTGACGAGTACGCGCCATCATCGCCAACTTCTGCATTAAGCTCAAGTGTCAGCTGGCCATCTAGGGATGTGTACTTTGCCCCTTTGAGATGCACAACCCACAAGTCCCCACAAATATTTGACCACATAAACAAAACACCTATACCGATAATACTGAAAGAATAACCATTAATTCAAGTTTGTGCAATGAGATGAAGCGCGAGCTTCACTTGAATTTGTTACACACAATAATTCCGTGTAATATAACGTATTCAAAATACAAATATTAGGCTTTTATGCGCTCTTTAATCATTTCATTATTAGCTATAATCTCAGGCTGCACACCTCAACCTAGCGCCTCAACGAACATATCAACACTGGGCTTTGCTGCAAGCGACCTCTCAATAATTAGCTGCCCTCCCCCGCCACCCCCACTGCTTTCTTTCTTCTCCAGAGAACCCGTTTTTGACATCCGGTTCACAGATCAGGGTAATAGGTTTGATGCTAAATCTAGGGATTCCTGGATCGTTGGACCAGTAGTAAAGGATTTTATTATACGAGGGACATTCAGCGATAGTTTTACAGAACTTCATATAAGAAACTTTAAGTTCGAACCTGCTAAAAAATATGAGGTTAAGTACGAGCGATATAAATCCAAGCTATTTGTCTGGATCGAAAAAAATGGTGGGATTATTGTCTTTGGCGAAAGACCTAACTCGGTCTAATTACTGGTTGCTATCACTTTTAACTTTTACTATAAATCACTCTTATATACCCTCTCTCTTTCCTTTAGAATATCCCCAATCCCTGCAAACTCCTCCAATATTTGGCGCCAGCTATCCAAGCCCAGGATGTTGCCGGAGTTGCCATACTGTAAAAGTTTTTTCTCTGCAAGCAGATAGTGCTCTTTAATTCTATTAAATACATCCAACGCAACAACCATCTCAAGCTCTTCTCTGAAATACCCCAAGCTGTTAGTGTTTTTAATTTTCAGTGCTTTTTTATCTCTAATTGCCTCAGCCTGTAAACTTATTAATGATATAAGAGTTTCTTCTGCTTGACACTGAGCCCTTTCATCGATTATTTTTTTTGTCTCGCGAAGTACACATAAGTTCGAATTTTCTGAGGAAAGCTGTACCGATTTTATGGAGTTGCCAGTAACTCCTCCTTCAACACCAGCAATATAATATGCCTTACCCTCTAAATTATTTGAAAGTATCATGTGCCTTTTATACATATCTTCAAGATGATATATAACACCATCAATACACACTTTTATATCGAAAAGCTCTCTCACACATTTCTCAATTCTGGTAATTATCTCGACTTATACTCTTTCCTAAGTCTAGCCCAACATAATCTCGAAGCCTGCATTCTTTCGATTTTAGCCTGTTTATGTCACATATTCTTGATTTCATAATGCTTTTGACCTTATTCATTATATCTAAAAGTCTAATAGCCAAGAATCTTGGCATTCCCGAGTAATCAATTGTATCATCGAGCTTTCGCAATAGAGGCATAATACCAAATACGGCATTAGCGGTTTTTATCTCATGGAATGATGCTATGTTTCTCTCTAAATCATCCAATGCTTCCGCAAGGGTTGCCTCACCTCGCTGATCAGAACTAGCCTTTATTCTACGCTCACTACCTACAACCCTACTTATTCTTTTCAAGCTAAACTGTATCTCCAGCTCTGTTATATATGCACAAGCCGAATCTACATAAATTTTAGCTGCAGAAAGACCATCGCTTGGCGGGGTGAAGTCTCTATTAGTACCCTCATCATCTAGACCAATGGTTGTCACAATAGGAAGCTCACCTTTGCTGTATTTTATTACATGAAATACTTCTCTGTATTTTTTACTGGTGGTTGTTGCTATTACACAATCTCGATAAATCTCCCTAAACAGGTACTCGCATTCCATCACAACTAGAGTTATCGCATTCATTATTTAACGACCCATTGACCTTTTGACAATCAATTAAAAGATTCATCTCTTAAAAAATTACTAGATAATACATAATAATTTAAGATTGTGCAATCTGTATAATATTAGTTCTCCAGAATAATGCCCTCCTTACAAAATCCCAATAGTAATCTTTTGTGGTGTTGATTTCCTCCAGCAAGAACAGCATTCCTTATCATTAGCCATATCGATTCCACCTCTTCAGAGGTCACATCATGACTTCCTATGCATGCCAGTATTTTACTGGCACGTATCGAAATTATGTTTTTAGGCTTGGTTCCTCGCGATGATATTAAAGGGCTACCACAATAAATTAGACTTGGAGTGTGCAGCCTATCGTACTCAAGAATATCGTTTAAAATGGAATCAGGGGCATCCCCCCACCAGTTTATTAATAAGATTTTTCTTTTTACTAAAGAGCTTTCTATGTTTTTATTAAACCAATCTATGCGGCCTTTCACCTTCTCCGAATAACTTATCTCTCTTGGGCTTGAATACATCATCGATAGAAACGCCCAGAAATCATTATGTTCTTCGTCATACATCCAAGAGCAAAGGATGCTAAGCGCATTACCCACTCCTAATTCCATATTAATTAGGTCGTATTCATGATCCTGAAGCCAGCATAAATCAATCTCATCTCCAACCCACTCAAACTTTTCTTTCGCCCAATTTTCTATTAGCCACCCACATTCTTGACCCAGCGTGCTCATCATGGATGCATTGGTCATCTCGAATCTTTTTTCGTGAAATTCTGAAAATTCAAGCTTTTCGCAAAAAACCTTTAATAAAACAAACCAAGATGTGTTGTCTTTTTTAATAAACTTAGTCAACTTAGAATAAAGTTCGAGAACTGCAGCTCGATCTCTCATCTGCATACACCAGAGCATAAGAATTTGAGATGCCAGTGGTTTTATTTCTGATAAGTACAGCTCATCGGAATCAATAATCTGGGTGGTGTATTGCCTAACTGTCCAATAGTTGTCCTGCGTTTTTCTCAGTATCAAGCAAAGCATTAGTCTTGGCAGCGCATCTTCGTCACAATTTCTAATGGCTTTATTTAGAATGCTGATCGCTGAAGACTTCCTACCCTCCAGAAATCTAACAGAAGCAAGCTTTAGATAAGTCGATGCTTCATTTACTCGATCCTTAATTTTTTCTTCAAGGATCATTGACTCCTCTAGAGTTAAACAGCTAACTGAATACTCTTTGATTAGGCCTTTAAAGCTTTGGTAATGATCTTCATCACCAAAAACCAAATCAATTTCTTGGTTAATAGAATCTTTATTCGAAAAGACTTTCATTTTCTGCCTTACCATTTTCTAGGAAAAGTAATTTACTTATCTTCCAGTAATCACTGGGCTAGCGCTAAAAGCGGACGGACTCTCCGCATTCATGCCACACATCTAGCCATGGTTCCGGAATTGTTTTCTGATTGCTTTTCGTTATATACATGCCCACTTCTTGGGGTAAGGGCCATCGTGAAATGCTCATTATTTTTTCTATACTTACCATGTAATCATTTACTATTGAGGTAACCAGAGTATCGTCATTTGGAAAAAGCCAAGATTGATATTCGAAACCGGCCGATCCACCTCTGATTAGGATTTTGTAGATATAATCAGGGGTTAACCCTTCTTTTTGAATATTGTTTCTCTTATCCGACTCAACGGTACCTGTGATCACTAATAGCTCGCCACCAGTTCGTTTAATGCACCTTTCCATATCTTCTGCATACCCTATCCCGCTAAATCCAAGTATTATTGATTGAGGCGCGATATTTAGCATTGATTTTGCAATCATTACACCCTCATTGTTTGACATAACTTCGGGGGATATTAAGGGCGCTGGCTTATAGTAGATAATTCTATTGTTTTGATAGTAAGGGGAGTACGCTGATTTATTTTTTAGCCCACACCCATCTCTAGGCTGATAGGATTTGAAGTACCTCATATCCTTTGTGATTTCATTGCCTTTATGGATTTTGTACATCGCCCATATAGGTCTTTTTCTACATTCGTAGAAAATTTGAAATTCACCGGCATTAAATTTATAGAGAAAGGCACGACCATTTTGAACTGACCGCCCTTCCATTCGAGCCTTCATCACCAATTCCAAATACTTTTCTTTGCTAATTTCTGTTGCAGATAGCGTCATTACAAAAATATTAGCGGCAATAAAAATCAAAAACCGTAAGGCTGTTTTTTCAACCTCGTTTTTCAACTTTCTTTTTCGCCCCCGGACTAGCAACTTGTTCTACCCAGGGGGTTTGGCATACATTACATTTCTTAAAGTCGGTTAGCCAACATGCTGTATTAATGTATTTTCGACATTCAGGGCAGTATCTTGACTCTTTTTCATTTTCTTCCATCGCAACATTTCCTTTCTTTATCTCGTGCATACTATAGTATACACGAGATAAAGCTGCAACAATTTATCTATTTAGTAAATGCCATAGCTGATTCTTCTTTTTCAGCCTTGTTGTTTTCTATGCAAATATCTACTTCCTTTATTTCCGCATCATCCACTAGATCTGGACCTTTGTTTGCCAAACTTATTCTTAATGATTCCATTCTCTTGACAACAACAAGACGCTCAACTTTTCTATTTACATCTTCCAGTGTAGCCAACTTTGCTTCATTTTCACCACCATCGCCTCTTTCATACAATTCTGCCTTCGGGTATTCAGTACGGAAAAATCTCATGGCCTCATCATACAACCCCATAAATTTTTCACACTGGTCCATTTTAGAGTCTCTTAGCGCAGAAACTTCCTCTAGTGCTTTCTCAATATCCTTCGTCGTAGCTGATATCGCGGCAGCACCACTTAACACTGTTTTTAGAAGCTCGGCATGCTCTACTCTTAGCCCTGATATCTCATTTTTAAGATCTACAGGGTCGCAAGGAGGCCCCATTGTCTCCATATCACTCACACTTTTATTGTAGTATTCCAAGGCCCTTGAGCATCTTTTTGTTTCTAGAGCCATAAACTCCGGATCTACTAAATTCCTCAATATCGTTGCCATCCCAGTAGGTGTTTTAGCTAAAACATCACTCACTCGACTACTATTAACTACCTTCCCGGTTGGGGATCTAATTTCAATCAATACATCTTCAACACGGCCCTGCATATCATAGGTATCAAATCCCAGGGCACATCCATTCAGCGTCCCTAGATCAAATTCAACATTCATACCAGTGTTGTAGGCTTTGAGCTTTCGTGCGATATCAATAAGTACAGCCGCCGCTGTATCTTTTGCCGCTACAATCTTATCCCGCCCTTCCGCTTCATAGCTTAACGCCATCACTTGCTTTGACCTACCATCAATATTGACGGTAACTTTATCAGGATAAGCGCTTGCGGTAGCTATCACGTCATTCATAAGGTCTATTTTGGTAGCATTAAGTTTTGCATCTCTCCGATACCCTTCAACATCCCTATGATATTGATTTGATTTTCGGCTTAACTGTCTTAGATCAACTTCAAGATCTTTAATTTTTTTGCGTAAAATAAACTCTCTTAGAATTGCTGGATTTCCAGACGCTGCCGCCTTCATCTCGGCCGCGCCCGCAGCTTCTGGAGTGATATCATCTACAATGCGGTCTGTCACATAGCCAGATCTAATTTGACCAATGAAACGAGCCTTAGTCTCAACCGTCTGCCACATCCTTGAATCATAAGTATTTTCTGTCGCATAACGTGAAATTCCGATTTTAAAGTCTGGATTCGCTTCAAAAAGCTTGTTTCCTTGTCTATCAATTCGCCCCCTTCGCTGCTGAACCTGATCTGGTCTCCACGGGCAATCTATCTCGTGCTGCCACACCAAGCGCTCCTGCACGTTCATTCCCTCGCCCATCTTTCGGGTACTACCGATTAAAATACGCTTTCGACCTTTATTCATATCGTCAAAAAGCTGAACTCTCGCCTCATCCGTTTTCGCATCATGGATAAAGGCTATTTCATGAGCAGAAATCCCAAATTTTGTTACCAACTCATCTCTCATGTAATCATAAACAGAGAAACTATTGGTTGTCATGATGGCGTCTACTTCATCATAAGAATACCCCTCCAGCAGTTTTGTCGCTTTATCAGCAACTGCAGGATCTTCTGACCTTGCCCTTTCCATTATTTCAATCAGTATTTCTTTTTCATCACCTTTTGCTGCTTTAGGAACCCCAAGATCACAAAAGATAAGCTGGGTTCCTTTCTGGTCATTCCACTCTTGGTAAGTATCAGCCGCATTTTTTATTGCTACATCTACTTTCGTCTCTTCTTCGTCGATGAATGTGTCATCTATTAGGCGCATATCAATCGCAGCTTTACGGGCATCTGTTGTTATTTTTAACTTGTTATCCTCTGTTTTTTCAACAATCCCATTCTCAACATCGTTTGCTCGCTCGATGATGTCAAACATATAATCAGCCATCAGCTTAGTTCTTGGCACAACGACATTCTCTGGCTTACCACCAACCATTTCTGGGATAATCCAGCTCTTGCCCCGTCGATCGTAATCTGCCCTAATATCTTCAGTCGTAACAATGTGTGAGACTTCACGATAAAGAGTCATTAACTCCGGTACGTTTTTAAATTTTGATAACCGCTGGTTTAATCGGTATTTTACACCTGTCGCATCCAGCTCATACTCACTTGTCACTTCTGCGAATTGTCTTACCCATGCGTCAAAATGTGACAATCCCATATCTTTAAGTCTTTCTGGTGATTTATACCTAAGATAGGTATACATTTCTGCAATTGTATTCGAGATAGGAGTGGCTGTTAAATCACTAACTCGCCCTCCATTTTTTCGAATTGATTGGGCCTTAACGTAATAATCAAAGGCTTTGTTTGAGCCAGTTGTGCTACCTAGCCCAGAAACGGTTAGTGATGTTGCATATCCTAAGTTTTTATAGTTGTGCGACTCATCTACACTTAAGCTATCGCAATTAAGCATCTTCCATGAAATTCCTTTATCTTTTTCACTATTACTAATCGTTTTCTCTAGTTTCTCCTGCAGTTTAGTTTTTATACTCTCAAGCTTTTTGATGGTGATACGATCTTCTTTATCAGCCCCAGAAATACTTTTAGTAATATCCGATATTTCATCTTTGATGAATTGTTGAGCCATATCATGATCGATTGGCAATCTTTCTAATTGGGAGTGGGCAATAACAACACAATCCCAATCACCTGTAGCAATCTTAGCAAAAAGCTTTTGGCGATTTTCTCTTGAAAAATCTGATTTTGCAGGTGAAAGAATTTTTGCATGCGGATATAGCGCATAGAATGCTCTTGTCCATGATCCAGTTAAATGGTTTGGCACCGCTAAAATAGGTTTTTTAGTAAGGCCAAGTCTCCTAACTGTTAAAAGCGCAGCAACTTCAGCGAATGTTTTTCCTGCACCAGTGTCATGAATTGCTGAGTTGTCTTTTTTGAGTATTCGTCGCCACACGTAATCTTTTTGGTGCTGCCTAAGCTCTATAACAGAATCCGGAACCTTCCCAACTATTTCAAAGGATTCAGGCGCTTTTATCTTACTGTCTATACTTACATTTATTTTTTCATTGTAGATTTTTGCAATTTTATCGAGCCTTTCTGTGTTTGATTGCAGCCATTCATTCCATTGCTTTAAAACACTCACAGCTATTTGGTTAACACTTTCTGTTTCCGGACCATCAATTACACGCTCCCCATCAGCCCCTAATTTGTAGCAATTTAATGGGCTATTGCTTGCAATTCTAGACAGTGTTTTATAGATGCTATTTTTCTCAGTGCAATAATCTTGCCTAAGAGCTGGATTCTCAGTGCCCTTAAATATCCACTCTGCCTTTGCCTCGATATATCTAACCTCTACCGATACATCACTTCCGGCCAGTGAGCGTATAAAATCAACATAAACATCTTTCGGTAACCAAGATGCACCAAATCCTATAAGAATATCTTCCGGCGCAACATCTTCTGGGAATGAGCGTTTTAGGTGCTCAGCATTGTCTTTAAATACAGGGTTATCGAATGACTCTCTATCTGCAATTTTATATTTAGCCTTGACGTTACCCGAAAGGTAAATGTCCTTATGAACCCACTCTAAACTTTCTGGGTCTAGGAACATCTCACCATTTAATTCACTAACTAACTGCTCTTTTGGCATTTCGATCATGTTTGACATCATTTCAAGATCAATCACGCCTTTTGTGCTTAAAGAGACAACCATCGCTTCGATAGGACTACTCGCAGTGAGCTTATTCTCACCTGGCACAAATAGCCTCTCATTAAAAATAGCCATTTTCTCTGCCGACTCAGAGCGAGCTACGTTATTTGTTTTTTCGGCTTTGGTGGCACTCACAGCAGGCGTATAATTTTCCAATGCGGACACCCTAACCCAAGACGGATCTTGGCGAAAAACACCTTTATTAGCTCCACTATTCACATAGCCATATTTATTTACAAAGCTATCATATGAACGATTTAACTCTTTTCGTATTCCCTCCGTTTTACTCGATTTGTCCGCCTCTACCTGCTCCGAAAGCAAGAGATCATCAAGCAGCTCACGCATTTTAACCAAACCGGTCAATCGCTCTAGGTCCTTACCTTTCATGTCTGCCATCTTTCCGCTAGACAGCATTTTCTTACTTACGATTGACGCCGAAACCTCACCATCTACATCGTGTTCCTTTCTTAAAACACCATAGCGCGAGTCAAAGAATAAGCCATCGGGGGCCTGGTTACTTACCTTGGCCGGCAGCTTCTCCTCTCCTATTACTAGAACCTCTCCGTAATCATTATAAATTTCATCGCCATTACCGAGATTAAATTGCTGTTTATTTTCATAGATGTTTTCAGGCAATGATTTTATTGCATTATTTAAAGAAGATTCCCAAGAAAAGCCTTCCGGTGGTAAAACCGTCAAACCGCGTTTTATCATGCCGTCTTCAATAGAGAAGTGACCAATCACATGCTCTGGGTTCTCTTGAAAATAATTATTAACAGGGATTTTGGCTAGCTCTTCCTCCTTCTCATCATAAATATCCATTTTTGTGGAGGTAACCCATGATGGATATTCAAACTCACCAACCTTGTCTGGGTCATTTTCCCACTCTGCATATCGATCACTTCTCTGCAGGAATAATATATCAGCAACAGCTTTCGTATTGGCTGATTTAAAAGCTGTTTCAGGTAATCGAAACGCACCCACAAGATCAGCTTGCTTTGCGATTTCCATGCGATCTTTAGGAGACAACTTATCCATTAAATAGCGGGACACAACTACTGCCATAATCCCACCTGATCGGGTTCCTTTTAAAGATTTATTGATGAAATAACTATGAATTGGCATCCCGTTGTAGCGAGGATTAATGGCGTCATATAGCTTTACATCCCCAAATGGCGGATTACCTACAACTACATCAAATCGATTATCTTCAAGTCTGTATTTTTGGAAACCAGTTTCTTTTATTATCTTCGTTGATGTGTTTTGGTAAAGCTTCGCAGCAATTCTTGATGAAATACTATCCAGTTCAATACCTACACGAACAGAGTCCCTTTCCATGGCTGGCGGCATAAGGCCAAAGAAATTTCCGGTCCCTGCCGAAGGCTCTAACCATTTCTGACCCGCAGAAACCCCCATTCTTCTAAGGCCGTCATACATTGGTTTAATCATTTCTGCATTGGTGTAGAACGAACTATTTGTAGAACTTCTCGCTGATTCATACTCCTCAGTGCTCATCAACTGCTCAAGTTTCACAGCCCTCTCTTCCCAGCCTTTAGTATAATCACCGCTTGGCTTTTGAAATGCCGCAGCAAGCCCACCCCAACCAACATAGCCAGCAAGAATGATTCTTTCTTCGCTGGTGGCTTCGCGACCTGATCGCTCCAATTCTTTAACTGTCTTTATTGCGTCTATATTTCTATTAAATAACGCTAGCGGCGTTATACCACCAGCCATTCCTTTTTCAATTTCCGCCACATTATTAACGATTTTAGGCTCAAATAATTCTTTCTCTCCACCAGTCTTTGACTCCTCTAAATCAAACTCAATATTGCCGACTAGCTCCGGTGCATCTTTTATACCCACTAACTCTTTCAATTCTAAATCAAATGCTGATTTTATGATTTTAGCTAAGCGGGGATTTATCTCTAATTTGTCTTCGTACTCTGGATTTTCTCTATATTCTTTTAATGCTGTCGCTGTAATTCGGCCACGCCCATCCATGAAAGCAGCAGACCTAAGCTTTCCATTCGCACTTTTAGCGATAATTAGACGACCATCAACCGAATCAAATGTGTGTAACGAATTACTAGTTAACACATTCAATGTACTAAGCTTGTAATCTGCATTAAGACCCAAATCAATGGCCTTCGAACTTGAATCGAACTGCTTTAAATTTTCGTGGGTTACAAGCTGACTAATCAGAACTTCCTTAAACGCAACATACGCCTCATCATTCTGAGGAATGAACATGTTCATATCATATTCATTTTCTGTCTTAAACAACCCACCAGGCTCTTCATGGACCCAGTAGGCCATGCCAAGATCAACCACATCGTTTAATGTATACCTGCCTGAATCAATGGCCGCATAGGCTTTGGCGCCTTGAATTATTGATTTAACGATTGGTTCATCCAATGGCTCTATTTCATCAGTAGCTTGGATAAGCTTAATCGCCGCTGATTTATGATTTTCAATATATTCTCTCACTTCAATAACATCACTATCATCGATGAATGAGAGAGCGTCTTCAATTAAAGCAGGGTCAATCTCGACTACCACTTCCTTCTTGGGTAATTTGTACTTTGGGGCAAGCTTAGCCCCCATAATTTCGCCTTCTATAATATGTTTTATAGGCGACTCTTTTTTGTATCTTTCCTCTTCTGATTTTTCATAATCACCAATAGGGTCGCTAATAATACGTCCAGATAAAACCCCCTGTATTAAATCTTCTGCAATTTCTTTCTGAGATCGGTCGGCACCTAATTTATTGTACTCTGCAATGTTTTCTAAGTGCCAAAATGCAGACTCAGCCGGCAGAAGGTCTATTAACTGATCTGCTTTTTTAGTTAGTAACTTTTCCTGTGCGCCCACTTTGTAATTAAAAATATCGCTATCTGAACTAGCGATATATCCCGACTCTGCAAGGTCGTGAAAGGCTACTTCGACATCATATCCTTTGAACCCATAGCTCTTTACATGGCTATCGATATGCTTGGGATGCACCCCATCCTTTAGCAAAACCAGTATTGACGCCTGCAGGAAGTTGATTTTTTTGCTTTCAAGAAGTCCTGCGGTACCCAAGGATTCTTTAAACCCCATTGCCGCTTGTGCTAACAAATAAGCATCAAGGTGCTTGTTTGTACTTACTCCCCCCTCAATCGACGACGCCCAGGTATTCATTAAATGGCCCAGTATGTTATCTAGCTCTTCATGAGTGGTGGCCTCTACAATTTCTCGAGCGAGCATTCCAATATCTTTACTGCTTTGCTTCTCTGTCTCCCTAACAGAGCTAATCATTGGGATCTGATAGATGTAATCGTCCGAGAACGGCACCACCACCACCGGATTGTGGTCACTATCAAGATTATTAATGACTAAAGCATCATGCTTTTTATCCAGTGATGCCCGAGCGTAAAGTGTATTACTCTTAAGTACATCTTCTACCTTTATGTCACCATTCACTGAAATCGATAATTCTTTCGAGCTTTGAATTTCCCTAGCAACTCCCGAGTCTAGGATTGATTCAATTTGCTTGAGGTTGATAACGCCATTTTCAGAAGTAAATAACAATGGCTTTCTAGGTCTAATAATCACACTTTGATATGTATCCCCATCCTCTACCGGCGCATTATTCATTTTTCCTACAGAGTAGGTTTCATACGAACCTGGGATAGAGTTAAAATCATCTTTGGGATTATTGTATGTGGACTCCCTTATAAGGACCATTGTTGGCAAACTTTGGAGGACTGTTGTTGGGCGAGGCGCCACTTCTAACTTCCTAGCGAGCCTGTCTTCTACAAGAGTTCTTAACTTATCTCCATTATCTCTACTCAAACCGAACACACTTTCATAACTAGCAATCTTAACGTCACTAACCACACCCTCTTCATTCACGAGAGTTAGCGTTAAGTTATGAGATGTAACTTTTTCCAAGCGATGAAGTTGGTTACCACCTTTACTAATTTCCGCTGTAAGAATTTCTGTTTCATCACCAATATCATGACTTACCAATTTATCTGCAATGGCGTACTCATCATAATTATTAACCCACTGCGTCAGAGGATTCGCATCTACGTCATTTTCTTTTACATCAGGAACATCTTGTAATTGGTCATCTGGGTTACCGGTATAAATTTTTGGCTCTTTATCATCAACTCTTACCTCATAAGCCCCCATAGACAAATAATTTGCTACGTTTCTCAAGGCAAGCGATGGGAAATCACGATCGGAGGTTATCGGGTCTCTTCGACCATTCATCTCTATCGTGCCTTGATCGAATTGAATATTGAAGGTTTCTCCATCCGTTCTTCTATGCCCCTCCATAAAAAACTCGGTTAGGTATTCGATATCCCCATTAGAATTGAAGCCGATTTCATTTGTTGCAAACCCACCATTAGAATCATAATCCGGGTCTGTCATAATCAAAGATACTATGCCGGCCTCTGCAGCATATTCTTTAGTTATTCCATACTTTTCAAAAATAGCACCAACATTGCGAATAAATTCCTTCGGCAGAGGCTTTTCGTAATTTAGCCCCAATGGATACGTTTCGGTAATTTTAAATAAATCTAGATTTTGCCCCTGCTTAACATCTTCAACAATCATCCCTAACTGCTTGGCACCACCAACAAGACTATCCACTAGATTACCAAGAAGGCCATTGACATCGGCTTTTGCTATTGTGGATGCGGCCAGATAAGGCGCTGTATTATTAAATACACCGGCTTCGGCACCCTTCTTATTTACTCCACCCCATAAGCTTTCACCTAAGCGCGTAAAGCTGCTCTTCTTTTCTGGCAATTCTTGCAGATTAACAATGGCATCGATGATTTCATTTTTATTTTCACCAATATAATCGATATCTTTTATTAGCGCTGATGATTGCTCTATATCTCGGATCGTCGCCTTCTCTTGCTCAACTCTTCTATTTAGTACCTCACGGATATCGTTTAATCTTGACTCGACAATTTCAATATATGCAACGTGTGATCGATCTACAGACTTTCTATCAATCTCTGTGGCAATCGCGTCCATGATCCAGTTTCGATCCATGGCGGACTTAATATGGCTTGGTAGTACATTATCAATCCAGTCTATTTTCATTGGATCAATGAATTCAAGAGGATCGTGAGTCTTAATAAAGTCCTGAACCTGCATGAATATTTCTCTTGGAGCCTTCCCAAGTTTTTCCGCGGCAACTGATGCGATCACCTTCGCAACGCCGCCTGAACGCTCCACCACATCTGCCAACTTACTTTCTTTTTGGTTTCCTGAAAGCAAAAGAATGCCATTTTCTAGCTCGCCTTCTTCAAAGCCGCTTGTGATGTCGAATACATTTTTCTGAACAGCCTCCCCACCAGCAACTTCTATGGGCGTCCCCGGCATTGTACTGACTGGAACCAGCTCTTCTGCATCAACCTCAAAAGCCTCAAAGAAAGAAGCTTGCTCACTTTTTAGTAGGCTTTCGGCCGCCTTAGCCTTGGCGATATATATTTCATGAAACTCAGTTATTTCAGGGTAAGTATCCAAGTTTTCTTCTGTGAAAATAGTCTCAGCCAGTTTGCTAGGTATGGCGCCCTCAAGTGTTAAGTCTGTTTTATTTAGAATCAGCTCAAGACTTGCCTTGTTGGCTACCTCTTTTTCAGTTAACCAACTCTGGCCAGTTAGTATATCTGTATCCAATGCTATAAATTTTCCACTACCAATCCTCACTGCGATCTGCACTAGTGGCTTTAAAGTGCCTTCATCATTTTTATATTCCAGTAATTTTTCTTGGATGTGGTACGCACTAATTATTAGCTCATTGGCAGAATCAACCTTTCCACCTATTTCTTGTGCTCTCTCCATTGCCCATTTTGCCGGGTGACCATGATTCTCTACTATATGCTCGGCCATAACCGACCGGTAAAGATCATCTAGTTCATTAGCTAGATATCTAGGGAATCCATTCGCGGAAACAGCATAATTAAACAATGGCGACTCGCCAAAAATTTCGGCACCTTCTCTATTATAATTCTCGCTTACGAAGTCGTAGAAAGTTTTTCCCTGCTTAATTCCACTTAACATGGCTTCACGGGCATCGGATTTATCAGCCGACTTAAGCATATCTGTAAACTGGGCTACCTCTTGATCGAAAAAGCTTTTTTTACTAGAATCCAAGCCGAAAAATTCACTATCAAGTTGAAAAGAAAAAGGAACAAAGGAAATATCCTTTAGCTTAACGTCATGATGAACCATGAAATCTAAGTTATTTTCTTCCAAATAAAGTGATGTTATTTTAGGCTTGCCATAAGGGTGAACCGTTACTTTTTCATTGACAATTATACTAGGCGTCTCATACCTACCACGCACCCCATTATTATCAACTACGATCAACTTACCCTTATCGTTTAGGCCCAGAACATTTACTAATCCACGATTGGTACTCTTGACGATAATTACCTGATTGTGGTTTTCTTTATAGGCGAAATTAACCAAATGGTTACCATACAGGTAACCCTTGCCAACAATCTTCGCATCATCAATTGAAGGTCTTGCCCCACGGAGAACATCACCATCATTATCAGATGAATCTTTTTCCGCCGCTTTATATGGGGCTGTAAGAAGTGATTTTTCTACTACAACTCTTCGGTCAGACTCGATTTTTCCGGTGGAAGAATCAAGTACTGCTCCTTCATCATCGACTCGGCTTCCAGCATATTCACGCCCTTCTCCACCAGCTTGTCCATTTCGCTCAGTGCTGTTTCCACTGCCTGAAATGCCGTGGCCCTCAAATTCTCCAGCCCGCCCTCCTTCATTAAATAAGCCGTTTTCACTGGCAGGTACGTTTTCCAGTGCGTTATCGTTTCTCTCACCATACTGTCTGTCATTGGTTTCACCTTCTGAGTCTAATTTTTCTTCAATAGCTGGTACCGCATTCATACCTTCAACTATCGTAAGAATTTCTTCGTATCGTGACTTGGGGAACATCCAGCCTTTAAAGTCTGGCTTAAATATCCCTCTAGCCCCATTTTTATTCAGTTTGTCCTTGTGTGGTTTGGTTTCTCCGGTAACAACAAAAGCTTTCGGGGAAATTGACTTCAATACAAACTCACCAACAACAACTTCTAATTGCCCGTTGGGCATACTGTGATCTGGAGTAGACCTTTCTTCCTCTACAACTTTTTCTAAACTTAACTTGCCTTCTTCGGCTGGAATAGCTTCATATAACGCATCCACATCAGCATCGGTTAGCGGATGTTTATAATGAGGAATGGGCTTGCTAACTATGACAGCCTCACCTTGTTCATTGGCAATAACGGCACTGTAGATTTTAACTACTGTCCCATTTGATTCAGTTCTATTAATTACAACATGCCGTCTACTACCCTCCGGCAAACCGGTAACCTCTTCGACTACATCTTTCGCAACAACTTCCTTTAGATCTTTGTAATCCGCATAACTAAGGTCGAATTGATAAGGGTGGTCGATCGTGCCTAGAGCATGCTCATTTTCACCATCATTAGCCAGTGCCATGGTATTAAGCTTTTCAAAGATATCGCTTGGCTTATCTAGCTCAAAATCAGCAACTGGCTGCGACTCGTTTTTTGTCCCTGTGTCAAAAACGCTTCTTACACTAACGCTTACTGGTTTGCCTGAAACAAATCCTTCCAGGCTGTCCGTGCTAGCTCGTAGCACTGAATAGTCTGATTGCTCCTTAACAAAATCATAATCATTCCAAAAATCAGGGTCCGCCAGCCATTCTTTTACATCCGCCTCAGGCTCAAAACCTGCCTTTGCGAACGACGATACAACTTCCTCAAGCAAGGCCTTTGCAGCTACCTTACTTACATCTACCTGATTATTTATATCATCGAATATAGCCTCATCAAGATCTGGTTGCTCACCTTGGATTAACTCACGACCGAATGGTGAATAGCACTTGTATTTATACTGATCACCAACCGACGTCACCGTTATAGAAAAGCTGGATTCGTCAAAATGCTTAGGTGACACATATGAAATCGTATCCGCCCAATCACTCTCTCCTTTTCGAGTGTCGAAGAATTCTCTTGCAAGATGGTACTCCCCCACTCTTAATGGCCAGTTTTTCACCTCACCATTTGCATGCTCATGTTTTATCCCTGAAGATTGATTCTGGTACTTCCCAGTACTCCATCTCTCTCCCCATAAAACGGCCTTATTAAGCTTATCCTTATCGCCCGTCTGGCAAGTTTTTATATTGTTGGTAATTGACGCAGAGCCATATGTATTCACAACCTTAAAATTGTCGGTTAATACCGCAACCTTGCCATCCTTAGCTATATGCCCGTACAAGAATTCTGTAGAACCTTTATGGAAAATACGAGCTACTTTCTCTGCCTTAACAATTTCACTTAGCTTATTAATCTCTGATTCATGGGCATTTGGCGACAACCACTCTAAGTTAAGCTCATTGTCCTTTACTATCCCTTCTAGCATTTCTGCGCCAGAATCGACTTTATCGATAGTTACTTCATCAAGATCGTTTTCTTGGTTATTTGTAATTATATTTGCTTCTTCTGCAACCGCTAAAGGGCTTTCTTCTTTCAATAACTCACTGGCCTTAAACAACCCCAAGTCTTGGATTTTTACTTCCATTGCTGAAAGCTGGCCCAAGAAATATTCTTTATCTTCTTCCGCCAGGGGAATCCGACCTATGGTTTCTAGCTGCTCCAGATATTGGTAAAGGCCCGGATAGCTGTCGAGCAAGCCACCAGCCAAAAGATCACCAGAAACCATTTCACTTACAACATCTTCCAACTTGGTCTTTGACCGCTCACCCGATAACACATTGCCTGCAGATAGACTTTCCTCATCAAACTGATGCTTTATTCTTTCAAATAACGAACTGCTACTTATCATCACAGGCTTCTTTTGAGCCTGTTTTGGATTTTCCACAACATCAGTAAGAATGTTTCGCCCATACATCTCCTTGACCCAAGCACTACCATGCTTAATTCCGGCGGACTTAATGTGCTCACTTACTATATTGTTTAGGCTTTCAAGCTGCTTGTCTTTTGAGAGATCAGCTGGAAGCACCACATCCATTGTCATAGCATTGGAATCTGAAAAATCATTGGCAAGAGATACTAATTTACCCAGTTCTTCTGGAACAGTGCCACCATCATAAATTACATCCTTCACACCACTGTATTCGCCGTTATTAGCAAACCCTATAGCGATCGCCACAGCCACTAATGCAGGTACATTTTCACCTGGGCTCATTTCTAGAAATCTAACGGCGTTAGTTGTGGCGTTACTATCCAAATCTGAATATACTTTTTCACCGTCATTATTTTCTACATATTTATCATTTTCATCATCAACGTAGACATTTTCGCCAAAAATATTTAAGCATAGCGGATCAGCCTCAGCTCTCATTTGCTCCGTTACTCTAGCTTCACCCGCAACCAGTTCATCCACAGTTTTAACTATTGGGCTGCCAGCAAGGCCTTTAAACTCATCATTAATTGTGAAATCAAGATTTGGAACAGGGTAATCAGCATATTCCTTGATTAGTGCTTCTGAGATATCGCTACTGGGAATAGCTTTTACTTTTGACTTCGACATGCACTGCTTAATATTTTGAAGCATTACCCCCCACTGCAACACCGCAGCTTCTCGAGATAGCTCAAGCTCTCCCATATTTGGGTAATCAGTTACTGCCGTTATTAGAGATCCCTTATTATCAAACCGGTACGTTTCTAATATGTCGAATCTCGACACTTCTGGATTTGACGTATACACAGCTAACTCTACGAGCTTACCTTTATCCAAAGTTGTGACAATCGGCGGAATTCCACCAATATTGAAATTCCAATCTGCTTTAAATAAAACTCGATCTTCTTTTCCTGCCGCAACAATTGCGTGACTTTCAATCGCATCAAAATCTTTCAAAACAAGCTTTTGTGGGCGCGATTCAGGCGTAGGCTCTATTCTTTTTATCAAAGAAGGGATCGTAAAAAATGTTGGGTATTGGACGGGTAGGTTTTTATTAAACACTTCCTGCACCGACCTTAGTGTTACTAACGCCTCACTCTCAATCCCACCCAGCCTCACACTCAGAGCCCTCGCTCTCAAGGAAAGCTCTGCCACCATTTGGCTATGACTATCAAAACCACCGCCTTCAGACTTTGCTAAATACACAACGCCACTTGGTGATATGCTAAACCCTACTTCTCGAAGTATGTGGCCGTACTGCACTGCAGCATTTTCCCCAGCATGAACCAGTACCACTGGCTTTGAACCTGGGGACTTAATAAACTTTGTAAACCGGATAGGCTGGTCTTTTATCTCAACCCATGGCAGCCATCTATCATCGCTCTGGAAAGCTGTATGAGCACTTTCGGATAATAAATTCTTGAGACCATCCGGCAAAACAATACCATTTTCATCAGCATCCATTCCTACTAGAATGTAGTTACCCTTTTTACTTTTTCTGAAACCAATGTCAGCTATTTTCTGAGAATTTTCCTCTAAAATCTCTGGCTTATTAGATCTTAAAGCCAGTATCCATCCTGAAGATTCCGTGTGGGCCACTTGGAGAAAAAATTTAGAATCAGACATAAGTTCCAACCGAGGTAATTATTAATTGATGTTTGTGCAATTTTACATATAATTTAAGTTTGTGCAACTTTGAATCGAGATACAAGTCATGCCACTTATTAGCAAAGATTTCATACAAGATATCAACGACACTCGCCTTGATGATATCGCAAGAAAAATGGGCTTGAAACTTAAAAAACTTAAAGGTGATGAGTTCATCATACCCTGCGTTTCTTATGACCACGATGATAAAAACCCATCAATGTCAATAAATACAACCAAGCAAGAGTTTTTCTGTCATTCGTGCGGATGTAGCGGCGGCGGGGCCATTAACTTTTTATCTGCTTTTTCTGGGATCAACCCAAATAATGATTTCGTTGCGGCCGTCGAGTCCGCCAGCTCATTTCTAGGAAGAGATATCACCTATGAGCCAGAAAATGAAGGGGTGGTTTCTCAAAGAGACGCGATTAACCATGTACATGATTCTCTTCATCGGCAGGACAGACCTACGGAGCCCCTTCTTGCTGAGTTCATTTCTTCAAGAGGAATTACGCGCAACGATATTGCTGAGTGGGGTTTACAATATGCACAGAAAGGCTTTGGTCTTAAGTTTCAGAAAAACCTTGTTCCAACGCTTAATGAAATGGGGCTGGCCATCGTAAAAGAGTCCGCGAAAACCGGTGGCTCCTATCAATTTTTTTCACTTAATGAGCGACTTATTTTCCCTATTAATAACGAGCGGGGGCAGCTGGTGGCCTTTGCCGGTCGAAAGCTAAGTGATGATGCCTTTGGTCCAAAGTACAAAAATACCGATAACACCACCCTATTTACTAAAATGAACGTCCTTTACGGATTGGATAAGGTTGTTGCCAATCATAAGCAGTCGGGGAAAGAAGGTAAGGTTAGTGATATTCAAGTTCTTGAGGGGTATATGGATGTTATTGCCACTCATCGGGTTGGTCTTAAGACTAGTGTTGCATCTATGGGAACATCTTTCCCTGTAAGCCAGCTCGAATTGCTAAGCAAGCATGCTCATGGCGCAACATTTATGTTTGATAATGATGCTGCTGGAATAAAGGCAAGTCAGTCTGCAATGTTAAAGGCATGCGCCCTATCAGACAAAATGAGGTTCAGATTTGCGATTTCACCAAATCACGAAGGAGAAAAAACCGACCCTGACTTCCTCATTAAGAATGGCCTTATCGACGAATATGTTAACTCTATGAATAATGCAGCACCTCTTAGCGCCGTCGCTGCCCAATACGTCATGGGAACAGAAGATGTATCTTCACCTGAGGATCTAATTGGACCAATTTCCGACAGAGCCAAAGAAATCTATCTTGCAATGCCAGCCGGCATCGTACGAGAGGCGTTCAGCCAAGAGATCGCGAAGCTTATCTCGAACAAAATAGGCTTCACCATTGACCCAAGCATCATGGGGATGCGACTCGATAGCGAGGGGGCTGTAATAAATCAAGAGGAAAGTCAAAAGCAGTCCATTAAAACCAAAGCAAAAGATAGAAGTGATCCCAAGCCAAACACTGTTATTAAAAAGCCAATCAGAAACACCACCCCCACACCTAATCCAACGGATTATTTCTCCCCTGAGCAGCCTGACCTTGATGACTGGGTTGCCATCCCCGATGGCGAGTCAGAGCTAGTTGATATTGGAAAGATACTCTCTATTGACCGAGGAATGCTTCTTCTGGCCACCCCAAACATGCCTGAAAAACGCCTAGAAATACCAGCTAACCAAGTTGTCAAGATCAAGACATCTAAATCAATTCTGTCTAAATTTAGCAACCAAGACACAGGTGTTAAGCAAGGCGATACCGTTTTGCTGGTGGGGGAAAAATGGCATCATAGGGTTCCCAACCCTATTAATTATCAATTAGAAAAGACTAATAAATATAACCCGATTAATGGCGCCCAACAACTGGAAGATAGACCCGGCAAGGATGTCAATAGATATACCAAAGCATGCCCGAACGGAGGTGTTTTGGAAAAAAAAGACAAGACCCTTGAGCAATTAAAGATCGAGGGTCAAAGTGCTAAATCACCGGACTTTTTTTAATACAATCCCCAAAAATTGTGGATAAGTATGTGGACACAACTTTGCACCCTTACTCCCAGAATGCACCGCTTAGATTGGTTGTTTTTTAACCAGAGCGATGTAAAAAAAGTTCATGTTTGATTCCCTCTCGCGTATACTCTAGTATACACCAAAGGAGTGCAAAAATGCTTATTGAATCTCTTTATAATGCTTTGTATAAATTATTGGAGAGTACCAGTAATTTAGTGGAATACATTTCCATTAATTTGAAGGACTCAAAAATTGTGATTCCTAATCACCTTGAAATCCCATCCGACTCTATCGGAAAATTCAGGGCGACAATGCTACGTTTTAAGTTTAAGGAGCATGAGGAGCCGTACGAAACATTTTCTTGGCCAGGCTTTGTTCACAACACCGATATGAACGGCCTATTACAGGATTTGATTATAAAGGCCAATGACGCTAGAGATGATTTTTCATGCGAGCTTGCCCTGTTCAAGAGCAGTAAATCATCAACATCAAAGCCTGTAATTGCCCTGTGCGAGTATCACCGATCCTTAGGAGGACATCTACCTATTATAGGCTCACCTGATAGAATAAAGATTCGACAATTAACCAGGCACATTCGTTCGTTTCACAATGCTACACGAGTAACATTTTCTCACGATGTGAAAAATGAGATCACTTCTTTTGATCCCTCTGCACTAATAGAGCAATTTCATAGTACGGGATTTAAAGATCAAGCTATTGAACTGTCCCAATACAAAGAGGGTGAGTTAAAGAAGGTCCACCCACCCACAGAACGATGGAGGGCCAATGTTCATTTTTCATCACCGATGCCTGTCAAAGTACATGCAGCTATGCCAGTGTTTTTTACTGGAAGCAAACCTGATTTACGAGGAATTACTAGTGGCGACATACCAGAAAAGAAAACTCGCGCCCCTCGCTCTAATAAAAAAACATTAATACCTGTTATTGAGCAGTATGGAGTTTATAGATATGAATAGTCAGCAAGTACTCGAACGTCGATCAATAGTTTTGGAGTCGATCAAGAAAATCTCTAATTTGGATTCTGAAGAATCCTTTAATGAGATGCGCCTACCTGTTTTTCTTTCAATACTGAATAAACTTGATCTAAAAAAACGCATATCCCATCTGCCGGCAAACTTCAAAAAAAATCTTCTTTCAGATCTTGAGGGCGAGATTATATCAACACCTATGAGTGATGATTTTTCAAAGAGACTGATTGATGATGCTAAGTGGTATGAGAGTAAATATTGTCCAAATATTCGCGACATAGATAAAGATCTTGGGGAATCACTGGATAATATTTTGAATTTCAAGAACGCCACTCTTTATGATCTTCTTTCGTTCCTTTATGAAATCCAAGATCTAGAAGATTTTATGCAATGTTTGTTTTCAGATGATTTTTCAAACTGGCTTAAAGGTGTATCTCACTAACCCTCCTGCAAACCTCTCTTTATTGCCTTCTTGACCTCTGGAACCGATATGACTCCATAAGAGGTCACTCTACTAAGCCTACTACCCACCTTTTCAATCTCAAACCCAAGCCCTTCTGGTGGCACCCCTATTAGCTCAGGTATGATTCTTTCGTACAAGTGCTTCCGCTCAATATTCAAAGCTAGCGCCATATCTTTTTTAGTAAATTCTCTATTTTCCACTAGATAAAATATAGCCTTCGAAATCGACTTCTTATAAACCTTCATAATTCAGTTCTCATTGGATGCTCTTAGTTTAGCACACCCAAACAAATCAAGCACCCGATGCAAACCGAGGAGAGCTATCACTTATGTTTAAGTCATTCTTGGACTTCATTTTACCCAATTCTTCTTGCCTTTCTAAAACCCATTCAATCCTATCTTTTACTGGATAGCTATTGTCATTCGTTATTTTATTGAAATCAGTGAATTTCTTTGTGCTTTCTTTATTTACCCAGCTCATAGCCTCTGTAACTTCAGATAGCTGCTTCTTATCCAAATCTACTGCAGTTTTAAGCGCACTGAGAACTCCAGCACCTTCTTTTATGTGTTCGTTTTTTATCGCAACTTCAGTCCCTATATCAGATGCGATCATAGTCTGCAGTGATGGATACTGAGACAGCCCCTTGTTTACCAAGTAAGATAAATTAACATTTAAAAAGGCAGATGTTTTTCGGCTCGCATCTATCCCAGATTCACTCCGCCCTGATAGTATTACCGTCTTATTTATACCGGTTTCAATAACACTTGAATTTGTGTCAGGTGAAACCCTAATGGTGTTTCTAGGCTCGCTAAGAAAATCTGAAATATCAGCGTTTAAGTTTTTGTTTTTCAATAAACCATTAACACCAACACTGCCAAATTCTGAATATAGCGAAGGCCACTGACCTGAGTAGAAATCCTTCACGCAGTCTTTTGATATATTATGTTCTGACAATATAGCCAGAGGGGAGTTTTCTTTGGCTAACACCTCACTAGCTCTTACTGCCATACCTAAAGGAAGAGACTGGGCTCGCTCACCGCTCTGTTTGATTTTTACTCTGGCATAGGTGTCCATTTCTGCAGAGATCATTGCCAGATTATCTTGCGAACCTAAAGTTATAACCTCTTTTAACATGGATATCTGATCACCGATGCTTACGGAGGGATCATTCATGTGGAGCAGTTTATCTTCAGATAAAACCCCTCCAGGAATACTTACATACACATCTAATTTTTCGCTTGGCTTTGCTGCTAGTATTTTTACCAGCTGATCACTAGGCTTCATATTTTTCAATCCTATCTCGGTATTACCGTTAGCAGTGTTCTCTTACTAACGCGGGCCACACTCACATCGTAACCATCAAAACCACCCTCTTTTACATCTTGATTGTATATAATCGAATCACCGCTACTTGAGACACATGCTTTTGACACCAATCCAATATCGTTAAGCACAGTGCAAGGAATAACTGCTTGGATAACCCCACACTCAGAACCATCATTCTCTATAAAGATTCTCACACCATTATACTCAAGTATCTTAGTGCCTTGCTTTTGATCCATCTGCATTAAATCAAATATACCCACAGGCATAAGTCGTGACGGCATATCGGGCTTTATTAGATAACTCAGGCACTTTCCCAACCCTATTAATCTCTTGTTCATTAGCGCTCCATCCCAATAGATTTACTGCTTTCGTTAGCAATTTTCTTAACCCGCTCATTTTCAAACTCACTAATCATTGTTTGAGATAATTCACTGGCAAGATCAGGATGCTGAACAGCTATCGATGTGATAATGTGACTCATTTCTCGACTTTTCTTTCCATCCGAACCTAGGCTTACTCCATTGTTTTCCATTATTTTAGGCAGGTCGTTTTTTACTGCGAAAACTACGTCATCCCTAATCTGAAATGCGAGATCGCTACTCACAGGTATGTCTAAAGATTCCCACGCATCAAGCACAAAAGCATCATCCGTTATCGATGCATTGTGAATTGGAGGATCACCGTAATAGGCTGACATTAGCTCCTGTGGGTCATTAAAGAAACCAAGATCATAAATAGGCGACATTTCCCATCGAGAATCCTCCCTAATCATCATTTCCATATTCTCGCCGTGATTATCAATATTATTAATGACGTGATTAATAAGCGACACCCTAAATAGATCTATTTTATTCCCAATCAATAGGTTGCTTTGTTCAACTGATTCCTCGGCACCTTTAACATAACCTTCGATCTCCCCCATTTTCTCAGCAACTTTATTATAATGAATGCCGTGCATGGACTCAGACTTTAATAGGGTTTTAATCGAAACAGTCCTTCTTACTATTTCTATATCCTCAAACACGTCATAGCGTCTTTGAATTAATGCTTCAGTACCAATTGGTAGTTTTATTATTTTTGAGTCGGGAACTTTTGCGCCCGATGCCCGCGCTAGATCTTGCGCTGTCTTTTCAAGCCTTACTCGGTTTAGTGATGATCCAGATGGTGGGTATTGCTTTATTAAATACTCTTTATGGTCAGGACCTATAACTCGTGCTAGCTGATTTTGCTTACTATAACTTTTTGCCAAGAAATTTATGCATCCTGCCTTATCTTGTATCATGTCCAATTCTTCATTGTCGAACCATGACTTATGGCCGTAGCTTTTCATTCTTTCATCAAAGTCTTTCAAAGTGTCAGGCTTTGGCTCCAACCCGTATAGAGCATTACCACCAACCTCTATTCGTATTCCTCGATTGTCTCGGCTTCCAAGCTCTAGTAATCGACCTATTTTATCTTTTTCTTTATACCCTGGTATCATTAACTGAAGCTTGGTATCGACAAATTCACCCGGCAGTAGATCATTGAAAACACCAGGTAAGTTATTGCCTTTAAAAAGGAATGCACGATCCTTTCCTTTAGGTAAATTTATGGGGTCCAACTCACCTTTGTATTTTTCACTATAAACAAAACCCCACTGACCACCAAGTTCGTTATATGCAATAACACCAGCGGACTCGTATTCACCAGTTGCTGGATTTACAGCTTTTACCTTAGCTTTTATTTGGTATTTCTTGTCAGACATATCGATCGAACCACAATAAGTTATAACAATATTCTAAGATATAATTTAAGTTTGTGCAATTGAAATTGAAGCGGTTACTTTTTGGTACTAACATGGATTGTTTCTCAATATATAATGAATTCTAATTGCTCACACCTCGAAAACAGGACTATTTACGTCAAGATTATTTACAAAGCTATCAAATACGGCACTTTATTCGTAGTTAGCATCATTGTTGTGCATCCAGTAATATACAGAACCGAACTCCACCTGTAGAATTAATACATAACCCTATATAATCGATATTATATGAAAATTTTAGTTAAAGGTTTTGGCGACCTCGAAAATGCCGTTATCAATACACTAAAGGATCAATTCAGTGTTAAAGACTGCTCCCTTGTAAACGCATCCCAAGCATATGCACTTCTTTCTTATGGGGATTACAGAATCGGGGCTGCTTTTCACCTTGATATTGAAAATGACTCTCTCTATTTGATTGGTAATACAGAAGAAAACCTCTCCAAGGCTGATATGAAAAAGCTTAACATGATGCCTGAGAATTTACTTGCACAGCTCACAGATGGGCCTGGCGCCAACCCCCGGTGGAGACAGCAAAATTTTAAATACCTAGCGGAGCACAAAGACCATTTGTTCCGAGGAGCCATAATGTCTTCAAGCAATCCTCCAATGGTTTATGATCACGGCTCTCTTGAAAATTTTATTGTGACCCACCCTGCTTCAAAATCCGCTTTTGAACTTGATGGCTTTTCTGTTGAAGTTCCTCAGTTTTTAAGGGGGTTCTATAAAGTGTCTGCCGTACCAACTATTGATTCAAGCCATATGAGAGAGGGCGTAAACAGTATTAATAACGCCACTCAGATATTACTCACGAACCTATCGATAAAGTACAGTTCTATTGAATTAGCTGCAAGATACCTCGACCTACCCCCAACACCTCCTATTGTTGTTATTTCTGATGCCAAAACGATGATGCCTGTTGCAATGTCTAAAGAAGAACAATCTTTCCAAGCGATTGAATCTTGGGGCAAGCAGCACAACAAAGCGCTTGGCATCAACAAAAAATTTATTATAAATAACAGTGAAAATGTAAAATCTTTTATCAATGAAGACTCGGTTAATTCCATCAAGGACTCGTTGAAATCCAAGAACAAACTTCAGGAGTACCGAACTCCAGCGAGTTAGTCTTTTATTGCTATTTTTCCGAATAAATAGTATTATTCGGAAAACTAATGGCGAAATAAATGATTAATTCTCTACCCAAAATACTATTTGTAATATCTCTTTCAGTCCTATCTGCATGTAAAGGCACGGTTCAACCCCTAGAATTTCCACCTGTGTCCGCGGAAGATACAATCATTGGTTTATATAGCATTAATTCAAATAATGCTCTTTTCATTGATGGCAATTTGACCATTCATACTGCCAAGATAACTAAAGGCTGCGTAGAAATAACCACCCCATTTAGCTATTCATTAAACTCCCAACTCAACAACAAAAAACTTACAACCCTTCCCCAGAACGCTGGATTTTCCACGCTTCTTGATAATGGAATGGAAATATCTTGGCATATATCTAATGGAAATATAGATCACCTGAGCCTCGACAGCCACAGAATCTCAGGACCACTCGTCCTAGCTAGCTTAAATATTCCATTAAAAAAACAAACCAATCCTATTATTTTTTGCGAGCAATAAAACCATGACTAATAAAACTGCAGGCTCTGTAAAACTTCCTACACCACCTACTACCGCTGAAATCCTTATTGAATCAGAGGAGCTGTCACGCGGCAAGGCAACACTTATTGGTAATATCATTGATGAAAATATTACTGAGCCATCCCATCTGGCGATACGCGAAACGCTGTCTTTTTATGAATTAAACGAACACCTTATTACAATATTACCTATTCCAGACCGAAAATCCTTAATAAAACAATTCATTCTCGACCCTGTTGCCGCTAATGAATTTGTTCAATCATTAGAATAGAAACTTTGCCCAACACTGCTACCGCAGTATTGGGCCACTATCTCTGCACTCCCTTTCTTTACTTGTTCGTGTAATATCCGCCTCATATTCAGTCATTAATTTCTTGGCAAATCCTGTTGGCTGCACAAGGCTATTAAATGCTGTGTCCACCTGATTCTCGTGCTTTTCTAAAATCTCCACAGCCTCCAATTCAGTCGCGCCCAAACTCTTCTGGAGGTCATTTATCACTTCCAGCTCCCATGCATACCGTTGGTTATTCGGGGATTCAGGAGAAATTATCTGCGGCACTACAACCTTACCCACGTTTCTTGATGCCTTATTAACCTGCCTACATAAATAAAATATGTCGCTTGTTTTAAGCTCAGATAATCCATTAAATCCAATCTTCCTCAAACTGTTCCGTATTTTTCCTAAGAATTCACCCACAGCAACTTTTAGTTTTTTCCCAATCCTTACATAGTTTTTATCTGCGCTTGCGTGAGCTATGAACTCATCCACCAGCATTGAAACTTGCTGGTGACGGCTAATCTCTCCCTTTTTCAGCAAATTATCTGAGAGAGCCACATACGGATCAAGATTCTGCCCAAGTAATTTGGACTGCTTCATTAAACCCTCTCTTCTACCCACTGCGACCCAAAAAGCACCATAAGCGGGGCTTGTTTCTCTACCAAATACAGAATTAACACCAATATGACTAGCCTCATGTAGGAGGGTTTTTTCTAATGCCTCTCTACTATCTATCCCAGCCTTTACTAAGTATATTTCTTCCCCATATGTTGCGCCCGATATGCTCAAATTTCCATTTGACTGCACTGCAGCTCTTATGTGAGCGGGCAACTCTTTGGATTTATTAACAATAACGATATTGCTTTGCTCTAGCTGAAGCCTTTCTGCCGCCGCCTTAATATCCTGCCGGGTAAAAACAAATTGTTCTCTCGCCAGGGTATCGCTCTGCGATAAAGGGTGGGAACTATAATCTCTAGTTGCCAATCTTGCTTCAACCAATCTTGCTTCAACCTCACCTGCCGATTTTAAATATGCACTCTCATCTACATTTTCACCCCCTTCGATCGATGTGATATTACGAAGCATTTCACCTGCATCATGCTTCTCGAGTAATGCTGGGTGTATCTTTTGATATTTGCGCTGAAGCTGACTTATTCTATTGCCAATAGCATTTGGGCCTTTGTCTTTCAGCAATTCTTCTTTTTCTTCAGTTAGTGATAATGTGAATTTTTCTTCAAATTCCCTCTCCAAAACCCCGCAAATCAGAAGTGAAGCGCTTTTCAACCATTCGTTATGCTCAAACTTTCTATGTTTCTTTGGCGGCAAACCAATACTATCGATGATATAGCTCGTATTCAGAGCATATTCATCTGAATTGTAAAACTTACTGGCTTGCCTTGTAGCATTTTCATTTTTAGATAGTGCATAGTAGTGATCGTGTAGCTTCATTAAACTACTACGCTTCATCTCACTCCTAATTACAGATAGTGCATTATCAGCTTCTTTAAACTCTTTCTTTTCTAACTTGAGCTGAGCTACCTTCTTAATTCTCTTAGTGTATTCCTCTGAAATACTGCTTCCAGAAGCAAACTTTTCAATATCTTGGATGATATGCTGAGTTTCATGGAGCAGAACGGACTTTACCGACTCTGTAACTGCCATTTTATCCAGATAAACACTTATGCTCTGTCCGTCTGCAGACCCTTTTAATCTTGAATAATTACCGCCATTAAAAACATTTACTTTTAACTTTTTCAAGTCAGGATATGCTTCATATAAACTAGGATGTTTAATCAGCTTGCCAAGGGTAGTAGTAGCAAGACACTTCCTGCTATCTCCATTTTTAACTCGAGTTATTTGCATCGGTATTAGTGAGTCTACAAATTCAGCATCCGAGTCATTTATTTCGTATTTCCATTCGCCATCAACACCCTTGTACCAATCCGTCTCTTTCCATATTTCTTCTTCTGATACGCCTGCCTCCGACAGTGCTTTCGCCTCATCTAGCTTGGATGAGTTGGCTGATTCACTGGCCACACCAGCAAATAGGAATCTTGGGGCGGTTGGTAGGCTTTCATGAGCCCTTTCACTTATAGACTTAACCAGCCCGCTTCCCAGCTCAATATCCCCATGTTCATACAAAGCTCCAAATACCACTGAATCGACACTTGATCCCACCACCAATGCGTCAAACCCATCGCGCTTAAGGATTCTGGTGAGGGAAGCTATTGATTGTTTAATATTTCGAAATTCTCCAGGTGCGACAACGAGCTTTTCAATGCTAGCGACTTTAAGCCCTGCCGCCTCATAGCCATATGCGTCCACCGCGGCCTGATTAATATTACTCTCTGATGTAGCTAGGATTATTTCTAAATCTTTATTGGCTATTAATAGTCTGCCGGTGCCACCTTGCAACTCCACAACTTCAGCCGACAGCTCATTAGCAAGTTTTTTCTCTAAACTATGGTTTTCACCAATATAAGGGAAATCGATTTTAGGAATAATTTGATCTTCCGAGAAAACCTTATATTCAATTGCATCAGAGCTTGTACCATTCCCGACATGAATGGCGCCATCAAAACCCTTTTGTTTCATTAACCCCACCATTTCAGCATCATCAATGAATTTATAGGCATCAAAATAAAGATCGGTCACAGATACCGGAGATTTCTCAAGCAGCTCTTCCACGCTATCCGCGTCATACTCTTCCGCTAGCTCATTAAAGTTATCTGTCGATTCTATCGACTCAGAGAACTTTATAGCAATTGCTATAGCCTCGTCATTATTCAAAGATAGCTTTCTCGTTATTTCATGCATATCTATAAACGGATCATCTTCATTTCTTATGAACGGGTTTTCTATTTTAAGATAGGCTGGAATTACGTGAGGCGATAGCGCCTTATCCATTCTATCATTGGGGGTTATTGCATATTCATTCGCCACGCCCCTGGATGAGAAACTGATTGCAGCCGACCTGGTTTGAACAAAACCTTCACTTGCACCGTGCTGGCCGCGGTAAACAACAAGCGGTTCGCCGCCACTAGTTACCACTGAATTTCTAAATAAATCATCAAATTCCGCATCCCCCGATCGCGACTCCATCTTGGCGAGTAATTGATCTAGATTCTTTGACTTTAAATCAAATCTGGCGTTGATAGACCTAATATCTGACCCGCCGCTTAGGGATATTATATGCTCAGCCCCACTTGGGGCCTTGGGCGCTATACCGTCGCCAAGAACAACATAGCTGCATTTAAGGGTTACAGCACATTCGCGTATAAACCCTTGGGCGTTACAGACATTTAGAAGAGCCATGATTGCCTCTCCTTTAGAAGCGTTTGGCTTACCGGTTAAATTTTCCATCAACCGATTCACCCTTGGCCCACCATCAATGATTCTATCCAATTGGACTAAGAATTCCTCAGCATTGTCCACATCAACAGCATTTTGGAGTCCGGACCTGTCATTGAAGCCATGCATTCTCTGACCTTCATAGAATATACCGTCGTGCGTTATGGCAATAGACTTACCCTTGCGGATGTAGCATGGCGTAACATTACCGTCATTCTTCTTTAAGTACTCTTTTGCTTCTGAATAGGTAATACCCAATGTCTTTGCAAGGTGCTCAGCTTTACCAGGAATATCATGATTAACCATTGGATCATGGGAAGCATACTTACTAGCCTCAACCGGTGATGTTGTTAGGTAGACTCCTCGACCGAACATAGAGGCATTAGAATTCGGGGCTAATGTGTCAAACTCCATTGTGGACCCGTGATATAAAACTCGGTCCGTATCATAACCCAGTTGCGCAGCTCTAACTTTGCGATTCTCTAAACTCATATACTCCGCATCAAGATCAAGCTTTCTTAGCATGTCAATTCCACGAGACATTAATCTAAATTCAGCGGCTGTCGATCTTATTTGTTCTTGATTGAACACCACAAACTGCGGGTAATCATTACCCCAACCACTTCCACCTTTGCTTGGGTTGCCAGGCAAACACCATGAAACTGAGTCATACCCTTGGGCCTTAAGCTGATCAACTCTATCTGGATTTGACCTTAAACTCTCAATTTCTGACTGTGTTCTAGCTTGATAGGTGTTGCCCATCTTAAGGAAAACTGGATAGTTATTATCGGTTTTCTGAATATATGCGTACTCTGGCCTTGTCGTTAAATAGTGGGTGTTGCTCGACTCATAAAAACCTTCAAACGCAGCGTTACTCCCATGAAAATATACAGTACTTGTATCAAACCCTAACAATTCGGCACGGGCAAATCTCGCCTCTTTTTCCATGTCAGAGGTGTTTTTATCTGCAATGTAATCACCAGACACAATCACCTGCGACTTATTAAAATCTATGGTTTCATATACCGCCTGATCTTTATAGTGGCTGGTTATTATTTTAAGACCTGCGACCCCTTGCTTTAATAAATAACCTGCAGCTTCTAAATCACTCCCAGAAAACACCTTGTCGACGGCATTATTATAAACCACCTCAGCTAGCAAGCTGGTGGAGTCATCCTTTATCTTCAAAATTCCTTGTAACTTTTCTAGTAGTTGTCTTATTTTAGGGGCCTGACTATCAACTGTTTTATCCAGCATAATAAAGTCCTGATGATCAAGTCCAAGCAGAGGTTCACCTGCTTCAATCCCTAGTAACTCACGTAACCCCGCCACTTTTTCTATCTTTTCTACATATTCAGTCGATAGAATATTTATCAGGGAATCATCAAACATTACAAAATTGTGATTTTCAACCAGGCTTCTTTTGTCGCGAGATTCACTATCAAGATATTTAATACCTTTAATACCATAAGAAAGCATCATGGCTGTACTTTCTTGCAAAGATGAGCTTATACCGAAGTTCTCAAGGTCATATACAGCATCTTCTAGCATGTATTGCATACCGTTTGAACCCGTATTAGCGCGGCTAATTAAATCGTAAATATCGCTGGGATCAATGGAGTCTGATGGATTGGAGATAACGACATCCCAAGCCTCTTCGTTCGTATCATCCTCAAAGCAGATAACATCCAAAGCTTCTGAAACAGCCTTAGCGTCACCACCCTTTCGCTCTACCTCTTCAAGGTAATCAGACTTCCAATCCGTCAACAATTCTTCTAGCGATTTTTCATAACCAAGCATCTCTCTATATTTAGAAAAGAACGACTTAACAACTTCTGGCTGCTCTGACATTGGCGCATCCCAAAGTGCCAAGCTTTGCTTTTCGATATCAATTTCTAATTGATAAACGTACCCTCGGCCTAATGGTGTTATTTTTTTCTCCAGCTCAATTGCTGCATCCAAAACATCCCCATTAAAGCTATCACTCGCTAAAATTGCCTTTACCGCACCCCAGTCTCGATCATGCTCTTGGAACATTTTAAAGGCCATTGCAAGCGGCTGATTATTTTGAATAGCACCCTCAACCTCCCAGTCTGACTTTATTCCAACAGAAGTTCCCACTCGAGCAGATGTTAAATTTTTCTCATATCCCATGGCGACTTCTTTTCTAGAGGCAGAATAGAGCCCCCACCCCTCCTCTTGAGCCCCTTCGCCTGTATTCACCTTTGATATATCAAAACTTGAAAATAAACTTGGAGAACCGTGCCAAGTTATTAGCTTTTCACTTCTACCTAATAACTTTTTCAATCTCCCATTATTAGCATTTAGCAGCCGGCCGAACTCAGACTTTACTTCTTTTATTTTTTCAACCTGATTATGATTTAAGCTTTTTCCAGACTGCTTAGATTTTTCAATAATGGCGTGAAGCCTTGATGCTTCCAGCAAACCTAAAATATCATTTCGAGTCCATGTAATTTCGTCACCGTAAAGGCTGTCGACTAATGCCTTTCCTGAGTTAACAACCTTATTCACCTCAATTGGCTTCTGGCCCATCTCAGCCATTAGTGCAACATATTCAAGAACCGCCTCTTTTCGAGCCACAGGTTCCTTTAAATCGAATCCATAGTCATATGTAGCTTTTGCAATTTCTTTCTCTCCTATGGACTTATAAATACCTTCAAGGACATGCGTTACATCATCACCTCCATGATCTTTATTTCTCTCCAAGAAAGAAAGAAAACCCTGGTGACCAATTCCTTCGTGCAGTGCTACCTTGATAGCATGTGATTTATCTCTTATACGATTGGCGATAACGTACGACTGTTTACGCCTGATATCATAGACACCCGGCGTATTATCTCCGATCCCGAAAGCCAAATGCTTAGGCAGATCTGAAATCGTTGGTACCACATTAACCAATACGCCGGTATGTTCCTCTGTAGGCTTAATCCATTCATGCACAAGCTCTGTTTGGCTAAATTTACCACCCTCAACAATGGCTTCTTTCTTACTCAGGACACCGGCGAACCTTCCCGATTTTGACGCAGCGCTTAAAAGTTCGTGGGCAGCCCTTGTCATTCCGATTTTTTGCGAGGCATACATTTGTAATATTACTGCACGTTTCAAGTCTGCACCGGCAATAAAAGCCTCGGATGAGGCTGGGCATCTTATCTTGATAAGCCCAAGTGCCAAATCACGCTCACTACCATCTGTCATGTTTAATGCATTAGAAATTCTTACTGACAGTCCATTCGTTTCGGTTTTTGACCGATATTCTCTACTTCCCGTATCAAAATACACGCCTTCTATGTCAGGTACTGCAGATTTTATCTTTTCATAGTAACTATTGAGAAGATGGCCGGCATCCTGGTTTGCTGGCTTATTAAGGATATTTCCCACATACCCATATTTCATTGCTGCTTGGGTTAGCTCAATCTCACTATCCATCTCGATCGCTGGTGGTATTTCATTAAGGGGTTTATTATTCTGGTGACAGTAATCTATAACCCCCCTTACAATTCTCAATACTTCGGGCTGTTTAGGCTTTTCACCTTCAACTTCTAACCAAACATTATCTTCATTCTCACCGATTAAAAACGCACAATCGTTCAACTGGACCCTAATGCCGGAACCACTCTTTTTGGTCTCAAATCCCAATTCTTCGAGCATGGCTTCTAAATCGCCACTTACGATAGATTCAGACTGGCGCATTCCACTATCTTCTACGCAGGCTTCAACCCAAGCACCCAGCAGCACCTCTTCTTTACTCTCTAATCTATAAAGTGCTGTACCAAATTCCGTTTTTACTGGACTAATACTTTTAAATAATAAATCAAACGAACGCTCTATTCCGAAGTCACGCATCTGCTTCGCACTTGGGTAAACCCCCCCCTCTTCACTAGGGCTTTCATTGATATTCACTAAGAAATCATTTACCACTCCACGATCTGCCAGTTTATTTTTCACATACCGTTCGAATGCCCTCGCACTTTTTTCAGTATCCTTACTCCAATAAATCTCTTTTCTAGAGAACAAACGATCAAGATCTTCCGAATATTCGTGGAACTCATTATCCTTAATCGATTCCTTTAGGGCTTCGATTGCATCCAGTAGGTCTCTTCTACTCATGGGATCAAGACTTTCAAGTTGACCATTAATCATTTTTTTAGGAGTGATTCTTGGGCTACTACTTACGGAGGTAATAATGGCTTCTTGGGTATTCCCCTTTAGCGATTTAGCAAGATAGTTATCTAGCCCATGAAACCATTCGTGAGCAAGACTTCCTGCTCCGTTTTCTTTAGTTAAATTAATGATTACATGAACAGGCTCATAAGTAGCGGCTGTCTTCCCACCTGATTTTGATAATCCTCCAGTACCTCTCGTTCCAAAAGCAAGCGACAAAGTTCCATCTAAACCTATTGCTGTAGGTGGTATGTTTAACAATTCACTCAAATCCATGAATGCTTTATAAGCATCTATTAATCGCTGGTTTGATAACTTTTTATTACTGGCTGTTGTTGTTCCCCACTGAACTGCCTTCAATCCAAAGGTCTCTCGAAATCTCTCTGCTGTTATTTCTCTTGTATCGATTGATGGCCCTTGTCTATTTCTATTTTCATCTAATCTAGAAGCCACCCTCTTTCTTTCTATTAATTCATTCGCTATTTCATTGTAATTATCTTCGAAATATTGCTTCTTCTCCCTTTTCGTTTCCAACTCTTCAGGCAAATACCTTAAGTTGACCATCCCCAATCCACCTTTGTAGCCGATAAAGGTTTTTTGGCTTTCTCTATATGTATAAAGATCTAACTTCGGTAATTTCGACTTACTTTCTTTCTTCGTTCCTAGTGTCTCATTTAAGTATGTAATTGACTTTTCAATGGACGCTCTAATCTCTTCACTACCAATATTGCCTACCGGACTATTCCCATTTGCAAGGTAATAAACCCTACTGCCTGGCTTTGTTGCCTTACCGTTAAAGAAAGTCATTTCTGCTTCTTTAAGACGGAAGCTGCCTGCACTCCTGTATAAATCAACGGGGAGCGACTGAAAAACCTCTAGTGTTCTTATAATATCCTTGCTTGAACCTGCATCGACTTTTCTCAAATCACGCAATAAATCAACATATCGATCTTCAATACTGATTAGGTCAGCTATTTCATTCCTAACTGCCTGCACATTAGCTATCCATGCTCTACCCGATCTTTTTGTCTTTCTCGGTACCGCACCCCTTAACATTGAAGCAAGGGCTAGCGCATCTTGATGAACGCCCATTTTCTCCAGTTTTTCATAGTCAGGATGTGGTAGTGATTTAGATAATGGCATCGATATGATATCAAGTTGATCATCTCTTAAGTTTTTAAGGTAATCTTTATACTTATCTTTAATGGCCCCTGGAATGTACTCGCCAACATCTTCTATTTTATTATCAATATTAGGCTCAGTTTTTTTACTCTCAACGACTTCCGATAGCTCTGGTTTTTCTTTTTCTTTAATCTGGGATAGAGGTTCCGGCACAGCCAAACCTAAGCTTTGGAATTGTTCAATCCTTTCTTCTGAGGCTGGAGTTAAGTATCCCTCTTCGGTTAGATTGTCTCTTCCGTCAAGTTTGAAGCTCTGAAGCATCACCGGTGAATTTTTATCCGCGGCATCTAATACTAACTTTTTAAAGTATATGGATTGTTTAACTCCTTTTCTGGCTTGACCCAAGGGGACGCTTTTACCGTATTGAGCAATGCCTTCAAAATCTAACTCATTATGTTTAAATTTTAGCGGCACAACAGCATCAACTACGCTAAAGCCTGAATTACTAACAGCCACTGCTTTCATATGGTAACGAAGCGCCAGTTTATCAGGCATATCATTTATCAAATGATCCCGATCTATTACTGCTATTGAGTAATCGTCTGCACTTATGCGATATGTATTTCCATGCGGCTCCTTGGAAACCTCGAGTAATTCACCGCCGTTGTACACTCTTTGGACAAATGCTTCGTGAGGCTCAACCTTTTGCGATATCAAATGATCTGCCGTTGGTATGAGCGCAATTTTATAACCGTAAAAGTCGCCCTCACGATGAGATTCTACGCCCTCCCACGGCACCTCTTGCCCAACTTCGGACAATGATCTAATAGCTTCAGCACCTTTATGGTCGACCCCATTTACAGAAGCACCAAGGTCAATCATTCTTCGTGTAACTTTATCTATTAGCTTATTTTCAATATTAAGCTGCTTGGCAAACAACCAACTCAACTCGGCCTTTCCTACCATCCCGTAGCGCACAGTTCTTCCAGCCACCTGATCAACTACTCGCGATGCCCATGGCAAGTTAATAACAATTTGAGTGGTTGGATGATCACCAACAGTATCATGGTAACTCTGCCCAGTACCGCCTTTTGCCATAGTAGCGATCAGTAATTTCTTTTTACCCGCCTTCCAGTCATTCAGGTTCTTAGTGGCCTTTGCTGCAGTTACCGCACCGGTATATTCTGTAACTATTTTCTTATCAAAAGCTTCCTTGATCTTAGCTGGGACACTAGGAAGTTCGTAATCAATTCCATGATCATTAAAGGCTGTTGCTATGTCGAATATGAAGGGAGCAAATGGTGGTGAACCAAAGCTATCTCCACTTGATAGAGCCATGTTTTTTTCGAATTCCCACTCTGCCATCATCTCTGACATTTTTTCATAATCATAAGTTGGTGAGCTTGGCTTAGCCCCTGACATTCTGAAACGACCAATATGGCGATCAGCCTTAGTCTCAACAAATATTATTGGGTAGCGGCCCCGTTCAATGGCGGATTTTGCTTCGGTAATGGCAGGCTCTATTTTTGCTGATTCTAAAATTCTTTTTAATGTATTAACACTGTGCTCTTTTATCCGGCCGTAATTATGAGATTCATTACCATCTTCATCATAAAGAGCATCTTCATATGCCGCTTCTATCTTGTCATACACCTCAATCCAATAATCAGAAACCCTAGTATTCTTATATACATTTTCAATCTGCTTTTCAGGGATGGTCATTTTACGCTGTGTCATCAATCCTTGATTGAAAAACCAATCCCTAGATCGCTTTGCAAGCGCCACATCCCCTCCCCATGAATAAACTGTATTTCCATAAAAAGTTTTTGCCTCTCCTCCGAAAGTAGTAACCCAATTTTTGAAGCCCCCAACCTCATCTGTGTCAAATATTCCAGTAGCAGCTAAATACTCTGCCTGAACAGGATTCTCCATTGAAGTTGCACTGGCTGGAACCACAAACTTTGCATCTTGGAACAAGGATTGCCCGTACGCACCTCTGTTTGAACCAATATTTAACAGGTTATGGGATTCGTCCGCCAACAGAATAGTATTTTCATCACAATACACCTCTCCCTTACCAAGAGCTGCATAGGTCTCAAATCTTACGTGTCCGATATCAAACGCTGCTAAATCTTTTTTAATTTGGATTATCAGATCTTGACTCATGGTTAAGTAGATAACATTTTCTTGACCATACTGAGTTTTTAGCTCTTCAATTATCCCGCCCAGGACAAAAGTCTTACCAGTTCCCGGTTCATTTGACAGTAAAAAGGCAGGTTTTTCTTTTTCAAATGCAACTAGAGCTCTTCCAATGTCATCAATTTGATTAATTAGAACATCTTCCGGAATGCCGAATTCCATCCCTTTAAGAATTAGTTTCTTTACATTGGCCCCCACCTTTTTCACTTGTGCGCCATTTTCAAAAGAATCGTCTTTGTTTTTTAATAAACGCTCAATTTTGGCTCTCTTTTCTGCATCCATCTTATCTAGAAGACCACCGATCAGCCAATACGCTCTTTGTTCAACATCTGTGCTTTCTATGTATTCATTTAAAATTTGCCAGCACTTTGTTTCTCTATTGAAATTCACATTATCAAATGTGTTTCGCATCTCCCTGTGAACGGCCTCGGAACCGACAGTAAATGGCATACCATAAACATTTATGCACTTCGAACTCTTTTCAATAGATATACCCCTAGCAACCAGATCTCTCTTTATTGAATCAAAATCAACCTCACTAGGGATCTTATTTTTTTCTTCTTTTTCCTTCCTAATTAGTTCGCCAAAATACTTTACTGTAGCTTTAAAATCCTTGGTTCCAGATGTTAAAGTCGTGGTGTTTAGCCATTCGACATACCCTGGATCTATATGAAACACCTCTCCAATTGTCTTTCCATGATGCTTCCCAAAGCTCATAATTATTTCATCATCGACAAGGGCATTTTCTTCATTTATTGCTTGTTTGGTTCCTGGTTGCTTTCTTTCTATCAGCCCTAATACCATATCGGGATTAAAGTAAACCACTTCACCATTTGCCTTTTCTAGCGCAGTTCTGATCGCATATTCAGGAGATTCAGTGAGATTTGATAAATAACCCGATATACCGTGGCGCAGGGTGTATCTTTGGTTATTCTCTCCTGATGAAATGAAGTAAGCATCTCGAGGGATTTTCCCTTCACTATCATACTTTTTCAATAGTAATGGGTGTTCTTTTAATACTGTATCAAAAGCCAAGATAGGGTCTTTTTCATAATGGACTTTTGGAGAGGCAAGTGTGATTGATGTAAGGTTTCTAGATGGAGTATCTAAATCAGGGTCCTGATTATTACTTATAACATCTGAGATTTGCTTTTTTTGCTGCATTAACTCAGAATTAATTTTTTGAAGTATTCCATTCACCTCAAACCCTTTCAAAAAACTAGGAGTACCCGCTAACCGCTCGAGCATGCCATGCACAACCTCATTAAATCCCTCCGCATATAGCAGATCAAGCAAGTCAGCGTAGTCAGCACGACTATCATGACCCAATATCCCCGATGCATTAAAGTACGTCGCTCTCACAAACCCGGGCTCATAAGCATCATCAGTAAGAAGTGCATACCTCTCTGTACCTTTTGATGTTTTTAACTGAACACCTTTTTCCCCCAGCAAGATACTATCTAAAACTTCTTCTTTGAAACTTGCGCCAGTTGATTCTTCGATTATAGGCATGATAAGACTCTTCAATTTACTGTGGTTCGTATCACTAAGCCAAGCTATGAAGTGATTGGTTGCTTCCAGTGCTGCTGGATATAATTCTGGGGTTAATTTTTTTATCAAGGATAGGGATTGGTACAGGCATTCTTCTGACTGGGTATATGACTCTGCTATAAACCCTTCTACAGTTTCTTTTTTTAGTAAAAGAAAATCCTCATGCGGTTTTGAGAGTCTTATATTGTATTTATCAATATTTGTATTGGTTTCTTTTGCGTGTTTTAAGAAAACATGTATGAGGGCCGAGGCATCAACCTGCTTCGTGTAATCTTTATATTCTAACCCTTTACCAGTAACACTAAAGGATAATAGGTTTGAATTAGCAGATATGGCATAGCTTTCACCGTCATGCTGGAGGTCAGCATAGCCCTCTAAAATATTCCATTTTTCACCTAGTAACTCATGCCACATAGCAGTAATACCTAAACATATTCTGCCATAAATAATAACATTAATTTAAGTTTGTGCAATGGTAATTAAGTGGATTAAATAACCCCTTCTACTAATACCTTTTTAAGTTAAAATTATTATAGCCATTACCGATATACTATCCGCAAGAGTACATATGCCTTCTCATTGAATTCTCTTTATATGCAGTCAATCCTAATGTATTTGTAACAGCCAAGGAGCAAGTAAACGCCCTCCTCTTAGGGTTTGCATTAATCTTATCCGAGCACATGCTTGAAGAAGTTGTGTATGAATTGGTATAAAGCGTAGTAATACTATTTTCATCCTTATTCCCTATGTGGCTAAAAGTCGCACCCCTTGTATATATATCTCCATTATCCCTCCAGCACTTATATTCATAGCTGCTTATTTCGTCTACATTGAATGGATCATATATGTCGATCTCATACTTCGTTTTATCTCCATCGGTCTCAATGGATCGAAAGGTTATAGTCGGCGCTACATTGGCAAAGTTGACAAGTATTGATGAGAATGCCTTCTTCCCCGCAAAATCCATCACCTCGAGATCAAGCCGCCTAACTCCAGCCTCGCCCTCCTCTGGAGCAATGATGAATACACCATCTTTTACAAATCCATTCACGCTTAACTCTTCCTCAACCTCAAATACATCCGACTCATCACCGCTCAAAGGTAATTCAAATACCTTTGTAACTTTGATTTTCGCGTCACCAAAACCATTTGTGTCAGATGCTTGAAATTCAAAGGCCTTAGGTCCTGCTATGTACAATCCGCTTGGCGTAGTGAACTTCAAAAGAGGGTCATTCCAATCGACTATTACACGCCTTTCTTGAGTTGACACATTCCCCGTTGAATCAACAACCTCAACACTTAAATTATGGATGCCTTCGTATATTGTTCTGGTGTCAACAGTCAGACTTGGCGTGTAGACCATGCTTCCATCAACCTCACTCCCCTCTGGGTTAAAACTTTTAAGCAGCGCATCATTCCAGTAAAGGTTTATTTTTGTTATTGGGGTTTTATCCACCACTCTAAATCCTACCTCCTGAACACGCTCGAACACCGGGAATACTGGGAAATCGTTAGGGTTTTGACTTTCTTTCGCCAGCTCCCATAGAAGATCAGGAATTGTGTTATCCACATAGAACTCTTTGGATTTTGAGTATGTATTTCCTCTCTTTGTTGTTACTTCTAACTGATACTGATGTTTCCCATCACGCAATTTATTTGTATCTAAAGACACGCTATAAACAGATACTCCTTCGCTGCCGGCAGTACTACTGACTATTGCCGAGTCAACTACATGTCTTACCGATTCAATTCCCTGGTCATCTCGAATACTTGCCTGAAGCAAGGCTTCTCCTCCAACTAGGTACGCTCCTGTTGAAATACTTTCAATGATTTCATACTTATTTTTTACATCAATATTACCTTGAACTGCTGTTCTATCGCCTAGACCATTAACCGCTACAATTTCAACCAAATATACGCCATTGCTAATTAAGGTTGTGTCGATTTCGTATACACTAGTAGCAGGATCTAATATTATTTCTTTTCCATTAATTATTATTGTCAAATATTTAACAGTTCTATAATCAAATACTGTAATTAATAATTTGTGCTTATCCTTAACCACTCCATCCAAACCCTCAACCTGTAAATAAGGATTATCGTAAGGGATTTCTTGGCTTATATAATTTCCAAACACTGGTACACCTTTACTCGAAATGGAGCGAGCGAACTCTTGGATTTCAACAGGATTTAGACCCAAGTATTCACTCTCCGTTTCAGTTGTTTTCAAAATCTGAACAGCAAGCTCCTCCCTCAGCAACTGCCCATTAATAGGCACGCCACCAACCGACACATCCCCATACGCGCCAAAAGCATCCACAACCCCGTCATAAGCAAGATCATTGTAGACATGATCTGCGATCTTATTGATGGTACATGCTCCATCAATAAGTGAGTTGGCCTCTTCTATAATATCGCACAATTCCATTATTGCTTCACTCACAAGTACCGATACGATTCCCTTTAAAGGAAGTTCTCGCTCACTCTTTGAATGTAGAAAATTATTTGTATAGAGATCAATCCTAAATCCAAGCCAACTACTTACATAATCGATACTTTTCTGAGCAGATTCCTCAAACTCACCACCATTTTTGACTAGATATTCTGTGTATCCTGCAGCCATTGTATTTGGAAAATCCAGATTTACATGATTCTCCTTTGCTGCAGCATAACTAACAACACCAGTAAACCCACTGGCTTTAGACAATGCTATTGAATCTTTTTTACCTCCCAGTCTCTTGATCACGCCTCCTTCGCTTTTAACCCACAAGGTTTCAGGCTTTAGACCTTCTACACCAATAGAGAAATGACCGTTTTGATCTGACTTCCCTTGAGCTAAAACATCCTTATCAGCCGTGTAAACTATTACACTGGCACCAGCCGGTGCAGTTCCTGTTACAGCCCCCTTTTCTGTAGGAGTTTCTGGATTACAGCCTGCCAGTAAAGAGAAAATACAAACAGTCAACACAGCTTTAAAATTTTTCATATCAGCACCCCACAAGCGAAATGTAATCTGTATCATTTGTTTTCATGATACGTTCTGCAGAGCTTAACCCCTTGTGACGGACAGTAAGGGAGTAATCCATACTGCGATAGTCGCAATCAAGAATTGGATTGGGGTTTATTTTTGTGTATGTAAACGAATACGTCCCCACCCCGTTGGTATATCTTTTGCTCGTGGATAATCCCTGGTCATCCATCATCCGCTGAGTGGTTGGTGCAATCGCCTGAAGGTCAACTGTATAAAACTCACTACTTAAACCCTGTATAGTAAAAGTGTAGGTAACTCTGCTGCCTGATATCGATCGAGTTGGCTGACTTAAGGATAATGAGTTGTACTTCACCAGTATTGAATCTGTCGATGTTCTACCCACAATATCTTCCACTGTTACCTCTAAAAGTAATTCACTTCTAAGGGAGTCGCTATTTGTTAGAGTGAACTCACGCAACGTGGAATCTATACTGAATGGCTCCATCCCTTGCACATTAACAACCGTGGTTTTTCCTTCTTTAAGCCCGTTTGAATCATCCGCTTGAAACGTAAATGTTTCCGTTTCATATAAGTTAACACCACTTGGGGTGATTATATTAATGTATGGATTAGCCCAGTCGACAAAAAACTCTTTTTCAATCCGAGTTACCTGACCTGCCTGATTAACAGACTCAAATGCCATTTTATGCGTCCCTTCATAGATAGATCTGACATCTAATGTAAAGCTAGTGCTATATACACTCTGACCCGAAACACCTTCGTAATCCTTAATTAGCGACCCATCTAAAAAAAACTTTAGACTTTTTAGTAGTTGGTCATCTTCAACACTCACAGAAAAATCTTGCTGTAGATCTAATATTTTCTGAGCTGGTAATTCCCAGCTGATATTAGAAGGAGTGTTATCTGTTTCAAATATTGTTGTTTTATACGCAATGTTTCCGGAGTTACTTATTATATTCACCCTAAAATTGTGAGAACCATTTTCTAGTTGGTTAGTATCATATTCAAAATCTACAACACTAATAACATCTTCAAACTCTGCAACTAAGCCTCCATCGATAAAAAATTGAACCTTATCAATCCCAAAAGGCTCGGGAATTTCCGCACTTAGTGTAATAAGCCCCGCCACCAACTCATCATCACTGGGGTTTTGGTTGCCGAGTTCGGAAGGATTGTTTTGCACAGCAACATCGATAATCAGCTCGGTTTTTCTTCCCATGAAATTCTCTGCGATCATTCTCACCTGATAATCTTCATTCTTATAGATGGTCGCATCCAATACATAACTTCGGGCTGTAGGATCAATCTCAACCACATTCCCATCAAAGCTAATACTAATTGATCTAACGCCTTGGTAATCATATGAAGTTATATCAAGTAAAACTTCGCCAGAGACGACACCCTTGTCAACCAAGCCACCTACTTTTAGATACGGCCGATCTTCCGGTATATTTATTGCCTTTAAGCCATTGAATATTTCGCTGTCCGCACCATTTATTCGAGTAATTCTTGATGCCAGCTCAATTGCCGTAATCGCCGTGGTATTATAAGAAGAATATACAAAATCAGCTATGGCTAAAGAATGCTGATGCCTTACCAGGTTACCATCTAAAGTAACCATGCCTGCTGCATTGACCCTTGTGCTGGTTATTCCATTTATAATCCCATCGTGTTTAATGTCTTCATATACCATTGTTATTATTTCATGCGATTTAATGCCTTCATTTACACCAACTTCATTTCTTCGGTTGATTTCGGCAGCCAATGTCGACAACCCCGCCTCAATGAACGTCGCAAGCATCTCATCCTCATTCTTTCCCAATCCTGCTTCCGTTATTTTTCCATTCACTTTATAAATAACAGAATTTTCTACATCCACCCCTGTCCAGTTGGATATAACCTTGTTAGCCGCAATAAGTGCATTCTCCAAGCTAGACCCATTGGCAACATAATAATCGGCAAGTCCAGAGCTAATTGTCCCCAGATAAGTAAAACTTAAGTAATTATCCTTCCCATTAATATAGTTTAACTTACCGTGTCTTTTTATTTCGCCATCCAAGCGAGTTGGAAATTCGGCACCGACTTCGTAATACTCGCCGCCCGCGGATTCCATATTCAATGCCTGAGGCAATACTTCCTTTAGTGTCATGGCATATCTTCCATCACTACCCGCCGTTGCTCTACCCACAATTTCATTGTGAATAGTTTTTGCTATAACTAATGAGCCAGGGAGGGAATAGCCATTAATAACGCCATCTACTTTTGCTGTTTCATAGTTGCAGCCCATTATTGGTAGAAAGATCATCATTACGATAAGTATATTTTTCATACTCGGCTTCTCTTCATTTTATTTACTCTATATTTTGGTTATTATGTATTATTCGCGAATAGAATACGATACGAAAATTAAATATTGTATTATTACCCCTATTGATGAGTAATTATTCCATGGACGATCCAAAACATGATCCTTAACCCTACGGCCTTTAGCCTTACCCCAAAAATGAAGGATTGCGGTCACAAACCATTCAAGTGCGCCCTCTGTGATAAAACTTCTAGATTTGCTTTTTATGGAGTAAGTAGAAAGAGTGATAGTAATGTTAATGTACTAGTGGGAGTTGATTGCGCCAAAAGGCTTCATAATCCCATGGCAGATAGTCTTAGGGTTGAAAGTGGCATATGGATCTCCGACAATAAATCAGCCCTTATAAACAAAGCTAAGCGCAATCGATTAGTGAGTGTCCTTATAGGTTTAAGCAAAAAAGAGCCTGCTATTGGCTTTGAGCGTATGATTGATGACGCCAAGTCCGGGCGCCCTATCTCTCCGGCGCAAGCAAGTTTAATTATGGGCCTCTCTCAGAAGTATGACATTTCTATTAGTACGGATTTAATTAAGGTAAGTTTGCGAAGAGTGAAAGAGAGAGACCAAGTTCGCTCAATGGATGAATGGAAGGTGGTAAGATTATTGAACTGCCTCAGTCCAAGACAGTCGAGACTAGTACATAAGTTGAGGAATAATGATTAACCACGGTTTAACCGTTGACAGGGAGTCGCTTGCCTGTATAATTAAGTTATGCAGTTGAGCATGCTCAATACTGCTTCCAATTAAAATAATAGGAACTCTAATTATGCACTGTGCGATAAACTGGCTTTTTGTGATAGCGGTATTTTCTATCGCGGGAGGCTGTACAACAAAAGCTACAATCGTTGATTGCCATAGCATTAAGCTTTCAGTAGAATTGAAAGACTTGTGCTCTATAGATGGGGATGACCAAGGCCTCAACTATATTCCTGAACAGCTAAGCGCAAATCAAGGGGTAGCCCTCACTATTCATACCACATCAATACCAGCGAGTACGCCCTCAATGCTTTCCGACAAGGGAATTGTAGTAAATTACTTGTCAGAAAAAAATAACGTATTTGGGGTTACCGTCTTTAATAAAAATCATTTATTACTTCTTGCATCACAATCTTTTATTATTCGAATTGAAACTCAACAAACACGCCGCAATCGAAATTCAGGTACCCATAATGAATAAACACATCACATTCGCGGCTGCGCTTGCAGCATCCTTATGTCTAACATCCCAATCAGCATTAGGCGCCGATAAAGTTAGTAGTGCCCTGTACGATGAATTATCGGCACCTATAATTTTTGGCACCAGAAGCGGATTAAAAACTCATCACTCTATTACCGCCGATGTTGTTTTTTTCAATGTCACCGACCACCTTTTGGAAAAACTTGAAAGTGATGGCTTTGACACGAAGGCTATTTCTAAAAAATATAACCGCGGAAACATCCAGGTCGAAGGTGTTTACCAAGCAGAGCTATTGGGCTCATACCCAGAAGTTCAGCACGTATACATCCAAAGAGGTCGCGGCAGCCGTAATGGCAGTGTAACTAGTCGCGCCGGTGTTGCCATGGGGATCAAGCAAACATTAATCAACGGCCACTCCCTTACTGGTGAAGGCGTTGAAATAGGTATTATTTCTGACAGCTTCAAAAACACAAACTTAGTTTATAGAAGCAGCACCAATACCATTCCTTATCGTTATGGCGCCGGGATTATGAGCTATTCAATCAACCAAGTAAGCGGGGATCTACCTTCCGAGGTTACCATATTGAACGATGATTCTGATGGATTACTAAGTGATGAGGGCGCTGCCATGGCTGAGCTTATTTACGATATTGCACCTAATGCCGCGCAGTACTTTCATACTTCTGGTGACTCCTTACCTGAGTTCGTGGAAGGAATTGACCACTTATGCACTCCAAAGGGAGAAACACAACTGCATGCTACACAGCCAACGTGGGGGGCCGAAGGGTTGCATATTGATACCACGGCTGGTGTAGATATTGTTGTAGATGATATTTACTTCCGCAGTCAGCTTATTTATCAAGACGACATTGTGGCCCAAGCTGCTGCACGTTGCGTTGAAGGGGGGGTGCATTATTTCACTGCAGCCGGCAATGAAGGGGATAGCTCTTTTTCCCATAAGTATAGCAATCTAAGCGGTATCCCTATTCGTCATAAGCGTGTTAATGCCCATAATTGGGGCGGTGGCGATGCTGGTTTAAATATAACATTAAGCACAGATGCAAGGCTTACTGCAGTCCTTTATTGGAATCAGCCCGCCCTATCCGCGCAATCAGTTAAGAAAAACCCTCCAAAAATAGACCTTAATTTACATCTAGTGCGTAATGGCTCAGGTTTAGGACGAGGCACTTATAGTGAAGAGGTGCAAGATGGCACACTAAGTAGTGCTGATCCAGTGGAGTACGCTAGCTACACAAACAACACAGGCTCTCCTGAAACAATTGAATTAGTCGTCGAACACTTTTCCGGAAGCATGAATAAACTACCTCAAGACTCCAGTGCTGATCTTGAATTCACCATACTAATTTATGCCGATGGTGAAATTTTATATGAATATTCTCCAAACGGCTCGTCAATGCTTGGGCACACAAATGCCGAAGGTGTAATCTCCGTGGCCGCAATTCCTTGGTGGGAAACCCCTGCTTTTGATATCGAAGCTGGACCAACTACTGAGATTGATCCAGAGCCGTACTCTGCAAGGGGGGGTGTAATCAATAAGTTTTTTGATAAGGATGGCGAGCCTTTAAGAAAGTCACTATCGGTCCCAACCTTAGCGGCCGTTGATGGTAATAATACAACCTTCTTCGGCATTCAAACCGATGACGGTGATGATTTCCCTAACTTTTTCGGCACTTCTGCTGCCGCCCCTAATGCGGCCGCGGTAGCTGTTCTTCTTCTTGAGGCTGGGAACTATACACCTTCTGAGCTACGCCGCGCACTAACCTGTAGCGCCATTGACGTTAAGGGTGAAAGAGCAAGTGAAGGGCATGATGATGTTACAGGCGCAGGACTAATAAACCCTAGCCTTCCATCAATTCATTTTTCTGGCGATACAACTATCGCTTTAGGCGAGGCCATCAATATAGAAGCCGTTGTTATCGATGACAATTACTCAATTGAATCTATCGAATGGAGCCAAGTTAGTGGCCCTCAAGTCAATATGCCTCAAGGGGGCTCATTAGTCACAGCACCAACAACTGAAGCTGGCGAGATATTACTTAATATTTTAGCTACCAATTCATGTGGGCTTAAAGTTAGTAAGACCCTATTAATTGATATAGTTGATCTATCTGATAAAACGGCACCAATCACTCGTGCTGGTAGCGATATGTCAGGACACCCAAATCAATTCTTTATCTTCTCCGGATCAGGCAGTTATGATAACGAGTCGGAAATATCCCTTTATGAATGGAAGCAAACGCTTGGGCCTAATATTACAATCTCACCTGTGCTTGGCGGGTTTAAAAGCATTAGCCTAAACCCCTTAGAGGTTGGAGTTTACGAATTCGAATTGACCACGACTAACGCATACGGATTATCTAGCTCGGATCGTGTTAAATTGGTTGTTTCGCCGCACCCTATTATTCCAGAGGTTCCAGAGGTTCCAGAGGTTCCAGAGGTTCCAGAGGTTCCAGAGGTTCCAATTGATAATGGAGTTGCCAAGAAAGACTCGAGTGGAGGAGGATCTGCTTGGTGGTTACTAATACCATTAACACTTATTGCTTCAAGAAGTAAGAAAAACACTAACACCTAATGTATTTCAACGTGCAGCGTAATTTACTACACTGCACGTTTCGACTCATATTTGGTTTCAAATCAATATTAAGGTAAGTATGAATGAGAGATAAAACCTCAGCACAGATATCAGAAGAAGATAGTGGAGTGGATATCCCAGTATCCCAACGGGTCCTTATATTCCTAGAAAAATCGCTTAAGTTATTTGCCAAAAACTTGGGGGGCATTGTAAATATAACAGTATTACTGCTATTAATAGTAGGTGTTTCTTTAAAAGTTTATGCTTACTTTAACTCAATGTCCTGGTGAATAATATATTGAAAATTGCGTGATAACCCATTGTCCCACCTATACATGTAAGGGATTAGTTCGACCTGACTTTGCCTTTATGGTTTCTAGACCCACCCTATTCTCGTAAGATCAAACCCATCAAGTCATTATTCCTCAACAATGAGTGGATTGCTTGTCAAAAAATTAAGTGAAAACCTAATTTCTATAGATGCGTATAATGAGATTACTGCATATTTAATAAAGCATGAATGGCGGTTCGGTTGACATCTTTATTGTTAACCGAACACCTAATAAGTCATTGATTTATAATAACCATATTTTCTTAAAGCTTATTCAAGGTTGTTAATAGAGGCGCAACAGATTTTATAAACGCGCTACATGTCGGTTAACAATAAAGTTGTTAACCGAATCACTAGCAAGTCATTGATTTATATAGATCACATTTCCTTAAAGTTTAAATAAAGTTGCTAACCGATACTACATTAGCCACAATAAAGCCAAATCACAGGCATAAAAAAGGACGCATATGAACGTCCTAAATCGATATAAATGGTGGGCCCTCCCAGACTCGAACGGTTATGTGGGGTGGAAGTATGAAGTTATTATTAATAGGAATTATTAATAGGAATTATTAATAGGAATTATTAATAGGAATTATTAAGAAAAATTATATGTATTAACTCCTAACTAAAGGAGTGGTGGCCCCAGATGGACTCGAACCATCGACCTACCGATTCTGGTTACCCATGATTTTCATCATGGCCTGGACTATATCATCACCCTCGCTGAGCGGTGGGGTGTCGGACGCTAATAGTGTATTACACAGCAAGAACGTGCTGCACCACTTAGTCTCTGAACCTTCCTAAGACGCTTCTTAGGCTTGGCTGCTGATTGGCATACACATTAATGTGATTAGCTTTCCAGCAATTCATCCAATTTTTCCACATGTCATTCCTGACAAGGGTCACAATACAATTATGAGTCGGGTGCTCTAACCAGCTGAGCTATGGGGCCAAACTTTACTACGCTATACTACTCTTTATCACTTTCTAAATGCAACCCTTTCTTTCATACCACATAAGAACTGGGGACCTGACGATTATGAGTCGTATGCTCTAACCAACTGAGCTAAAGGCCCAAATTTTTTTGCATTTTAGATCTACTTGCCACTCAATATATTAATGGCCTATTATAATTTCTGAGTTAGTTTTAAATTGGTACGCCCAGCAGGACTCGAACCTGCAACCCTCGCCTTAGAAGGGCGATGCTCTATCCAGTTGAGCTATAGGCGCCTATCTCCTTGTGTGTCCTATAGTACACTCAATCATCATTTAATTTCAACACTTTCTAAAAGAATATTATTATTTTTCCTTTTTATATTCTTTAAATAACTCCCCAAGATCAGACTTCCTATACACAGAACTCCATTGAGTTACAATATACTCCCCCGCATCAGAGGAAATACTCATCCCCTCAACTTGGTTTGCTTTTTTTATTAGATCGACCACACTGGATACAGGCCAGCCCAAAGTTTCTGCCAGCTCTTTCTGCCTCACACTCCCTTTCTGAAGTGACAATACACCCAATACCAAAAGCATCCGGTTTGGCGAGCCTTTTTCTATATTAATACTACTCATATCCACACCATACTCTAACTTAAAATTGAAAATTCTTTTAGTTCGGCAGGGATTAACTTGCCGACGCCTGCCACTTCATCACAAAACGATATTACTGATTCGCCCCAGGTTAAACCTTCTTTTTCCAAAGCCCCGATGTATACATCCTTGCAACTCAATACAGTTTTGTTAAACAAAAATCCAGCCTTGGCCAAGGATGCCCTTTCCTCGCCGCCAATTAAATTATCAACCTCATCAATTTCTTTAATCAATTTAAAGGCAGTATCAATAATATAAGTCCTTACCCGACTTCGCATACTTGGCTCTGTGCCCTTAAATGCTTTTTGAAGATTGTCGAGCGAAACACCGCTGTATCCGATATCTGTATCGGCCAGGGCCTTTTCAACACTATCACTCTTAACAAGGTGGTACTTCCCATCTGCCGTATGAATTTTTGTTACACCGCAAATTAATGTGTCATGCTCACCGCAAATTGCAATTACAGTCTTAGGACACCCAGACTTTACTCGAGATTCGTAATGCTTTCTTTCTATGAATTCACGAGCCGCTTCAGCATCAGGTTTTTTTCCAATCTCTATTAGAAATTCAGGATCTGATCGAGATACCTCTCTAATCACAAAGCGCTCTAAATCTTCCATGGAAAGGCCAGGGGTCATTCCTCTCGACAATACGGCTTCTCGGATTATTTTTGAGTCCGCTAAAGGCTTCATATTCTCATTTTTATCAAAATAATAAAAGCCGTTATGCACCACTGCTCGCTTTAGTGTTGCTTCATTCAAGTTTTTCTTAGCCACCACAGGACTGATCATCAAGCCCGTCTTAGTGTTAGTTTTCACCGTGGATACTCCTCGCATGTGCTTCGTCACATCACGGCAGATCCCCCAGGCTGTATATTTAATCATAAAATCATCATCCCTTTTTACGCACATTATTAAGTAATTGGTTGTGCATATTGTTCTTTCTCTCTAATTATGCACTGAGCATTAAGCTGCCAACTCCATTAAACCTACTGCCGAATAGGCCGGGCTTAATTCATCTATTTTGTAGCAACCCGCCCTCACGACAATCACATTCCCCTCTACTTGATTGGCTTTTTTTATTAGATCTACAATGCTGGACACGGGCAGGCCAACCTCAAGTGCCAGTTTCTTTTGCTGCATATTACCGCCTCTCTTAAGTAACACGCCTAAAACCAATAGCATTCGGTTTGGGGAGCCTTTTTTCAAATCAATATCTTTTGTCAACATATTTACTTTACTCATATATTAATAGGGTTCTTACAGCCCTTGGATTAAACGATTCTAAGCTGGAGACTTTTGATCTATACCGATAACACCGAAGCATTCTCGAATAAACCCAGTATGAGAAAGCTTGAAACAAGAACTATTAAAAGCAATAAACTTTTGACTCCCTTGAATGTCTGTCCACCCTACCCCCCAGGTCCCATTATTAAATGGGGAAACGACGGCGGTTGTTTTTAGATTGAAGCTTGCAGCAAGCGAGAATAGTTTAACCTTCCCCCATAGTGGAATATCAAGCTTCACACCCATTTCTTTCTTTGCAGAGTCTTTTAGTTTTTTTAGCTGTTCTTTGGTTGTTTTCATTCTTATCTCGCCTGCGACTAGGATCGCGTAATTCATTTCATTGGCTAAGTGTAAGGTATTTAACCCGATCATGCAACGGTTAAACCAATGTTTAAAATCATTACTCATCTTATGCCTGAGTGTCGCTAGCACTGGCGCCCTCTGTAAGCTCTTAAGTAATTAACCCAGGTTCTTGCACACCTCCAATATACTCATGCGCTATTTAAAATGGAAACTACAGAATTTATCACGGCCTATCTAAGTAATATGGAAGTTGGGACGCAATAAATAACCAATAGCCACATTACTTATCATCCTAAAAAGACCGCTCGCCCAGGCATGAAATTATTCATCCAAGCCACATTTTAAGTTATGCTCTTTTAGATCACTAACTTTTATATTTCTGCGACAATTCTTACATCAATAACAGCAAGCAACCATGTTAATCGTTGCCGCTTTTGATGCGTAACACTCACACAGGCACTCACACATAGAGTAATCTACCTGCCATCGCCAATATTCTTTCCTTGTGCCAAGGTATCGATACTATGATGTTACGATCACTTACATCGATCCAGTTGACGGTACGTCCGTCATGAAGAGTTTCCGGGTATAAACCGGATAAACATCAGAGCGAAGGTTATGTAGCATGGCTATTAAGAATTGGACTGTAAAAGCAGACTCGATCAAAAAGGGGTCTGGGGGATTGATTTCGTATGCAAAATATTTAGATGATCCAAAGCATGCGAATCATAAAAATAAGACAGAAGAAATAATCCCTATTCATGGCAATGCACTTGTTCTTGCAGTGAAGCAAACAGAAAGAGCTGCAAAAAAAGAAGCTAAAAAGCGTATAGCGGCCAAAGGCGGAAGACCAGTTGATACATTTGCACAATCATTCGTATTGTCATTGCCTAGCGATGTGAGGCCAACAGGCGATCAATGGCGAATGATTGCAGGAGATATAATGAATGCTATTGCTGTTTCGATTAAAGAAAACATAAAATCATTGGTTTCTGACTCATTCATCAACGTGCATGACAATACATCAAACCCGCATCTGAACATTCTGATTGGTAAGTTCGATCAAGAAGGAAATATTCGAAAACCGGTCACACAAAAAAAATGTTTGCAGGCGATTAAAGACGCGATCAATTTAAGTGTTTTAAAAAATTTGGGTGTTGATCATGCAAGCTACACACCAGTGAGGGCAGGATACCCGCAAATGGAGAAGTGGGAGTACATGAAGACTTTGGCCGAAGAAGCAGAGAAAAACGCTAAAAAGGCGGTTTTAGAAGCTTCTAGCACAACAAAAGAGCTAGAGATAAAAGCGCAAGAACTCACTGAAGAAATTCTTGATGCAGAAGCGACACTTGAAAAAATGAAAGGATCTTGATTTGGCAGAGCAGAAACAAGTCCTCCTAAAAAAGTCTTAGATTAAGCCAGCGTAAAGGCAAGGCAACCATGCGATGCGGAGCTCTACTTCCGCATTATCTCATTGCACATCTACCTAAGCTTGGATATATCAAGTTTTCCTACCAGTAAATCAATAAGAGTCTTTCCTGAAATTATTTTAACCGGACTCCCGGCAACATTCAGCCTACTACTCCGTCCGGTCTCACCTGAATGAACAAAAAAGCCTTTTGATCGTTTTTTTTGACAAAGATTTATATGGCTTTTCACATCCGATGCTTTTATATACTCACTGTATTTCTTAGTTTGAATCAAGTGTCTTTTTGATAAAACCCTTACCTCACCATCAACCCCTCCATCCCCCGCGTACCTCGCACTTCGCTTTATCTTACCACCAGCCCTCTTAAACGATGTCAATATCATCTCTTCAAAAACATAAGGGGATACACTGGTCCGAATATAATGAAATATTTCTGCATTTTTCCCTTTTGCTTCCAGCCTTTTTATTCGAGCAATCGCCTTATTCCCCGCAGATATATTTTTCTTGTGATTTTTGAGGGGTGATGACCTCTTTATATTAAATATAACCAGCTTGGTGAAAAGGTAGATTGCAACAAATAAGGCGAAACTATTTAGCACATTTTCAGGAACCAGAATTCGAAGGTATCCATACATAATCACAAAATTATCCATCATATCAAACGTGAATTCTTTAATATTCTCACCTCAATCACTAACTTTTTTACTTTTAACCGCACGACGAACAGTATGTATCATCTTATGAATGTTGTTACTTACCCTCACCCTATTCTTAGCCAACTCATTGTCGTAGGCTGTTAAAAAGTCCTTAAGAGAGCCTGAGAACTTGTTATGTGTAAGGTCATGATACCGCTTGTAGAATTCGCCATCATGCTCGCTTTCGTTTGGCTTATGAGATAGCTCATGAAAAACAAGCAGCATTAGGTTGTTTATCATTGGCAAGCCAGAGTCCTGCTTCTTTAACCAGTTTCTCTCTATCGCTATGTAGGAATGACCATCGGTCCATCCGATCGCTTCTGCTGATAATCCAATAAAGAACTTATAATCAAATACCTTATAAAGAGCCTTTAAAATACAAGCCTCGTCAGGCGAAAGATCCTCATCTGGAAGCAAAACCTTAGTATCATCTATCGTTTCAGCAATAGCCTTGAATCTTGTATATTTACTAGCTAGCCTTTCACCGAATTCTTTGTCTATTTTCAAAATTTGCTTGAATAAATAGGTGTGGTGATCTCTCGTTAAAGCATAGCTTGGCTCTGCTGGGAGGCAGTCTTCATCCATAACAAAAAAACGGCCAGCCTGATCAATCAAATCTGCTTGAGAATCACCTTTTCTAGCAATGGTAAATCTACGCTTAGACAAAGTATCTAGGCTTATTGTGGTTCTATTGTGATAATCGCTAATTAGCTTTAAGTGGCGAATCTCATTTAGATCCAGATCTCCTTCACAAAGCTGGTGAAATATGTCTCTCGCTTTGTAAGTTGGGTATCTTTTACTACGGTTAAAAACGATCTTTCTTGCCCGCAGGTATGTCTTTATATCATTGAATAAAGAGCAATCTTCCTGAATCTTGCTGCGAGTAATATTGACAGACAGGTGTTTTTTGGTGATTACTATCCCCGTATCCCTCAACCCAGCCATCTCCTCTATAAACACCCCAAGATTGTAAAATCGAACCTTGTTTCTACTTCCATACATTTCATCTTCTGGCTTTCTAAGAAAATAGAAGTCATCCGTTTCTAGTGTCCAATTTGTCTCACTGGAGCTTCTTGTTATTTTTTCTCCGTTCACGAAAACATTCATAGAGAAGATAAATTTCACATCTCGAGTTAAGCGCTCAACAACATTTTCGAATGTTTCAGGCCGCTCAGTCCATATGCCCTTATCAACCGCCATCTGATTTAAAGGTTCGTACCATTCGCCTGAAATCATGCAGCCTGACGCATTACCCATTCCTGTCTCAAGGCTGTAATCCAGCCCGTCTTTTTTGGGATCGACTCGCATTTCAAACTCACCCGATCGCCAAGTCGTTATGGCCTTCCCCATAATCTGACCGCGCCCTAATCTAAATCGCCCAAACGCATCTTCTCTAACCTCTTCTCTGGGCGCACCAAACCGCTCGAACCACTCTGTAATTTCTTTCTTTTGAGTGAATCCACGCCCATCATCAATGCAAGTAAAGTGGGTATCTCCTATCTCAATAAATACGTTGCTCGCCCCAGCATCATGGGCATTCTGTATTAATTCCTGCAGTGCAGATGAAACGCTGTGATACTGTTTAAATATAAAGCTATGAATCACATCAGGATGAATATCAAATGTTCTTTTTTCTAGATTGGAGTTCATGAAGAAATACTTCTTTATTGTTTTTTTATAAAAATGCCTAAAATTTAAACTCTACAGCATCTAACTCTTTAGATGGTTTACGCTTACAATTCTCTGGAAATTCTTTCGCCGGCCTGCCTTGATACAATTTATCTTCAGATAAGTCCTTAATTCTTTCAATAACATCACCCCAACTGTCGAAATCTACTTCTTTATCCGAAATCCCATCCAAGGCACCACTAAGGCTTGCTGTAATGGCTCCAGTGACTGGCTCATTTTCCAACGCTTCAGCAACCTTAATATAGGCTTCGTTATCCAACCTTTCGGCCAAGCACTGCTTGTGCTCATCAATCTTATTGGATAATTCTTTTGGGAAGTTAATATAAGAAACATTACTTACTGCATCCAGCTCTTGGAAAAGTTGCTCATAAACCACGCTCTCATTCGGCCCTATAAGGTCTTCGCCACCAGCAAATGATAATGATACAGACTTTTTCTTTGAGGTGGCCGCTTCATCATAATTTGGGACATACTCAAAATTTTCGTTCTCTACGATCTGAATCTTTTTTGTTGTAAGTTCTCTCTCACTCACTTCCAGACTCACCCCTTCCACATCAAGTAACCTAGTTGATTGCTTCAAAGTTATGTCATTTCGCTCACAAGGCGAATCCAGCTCACGCTCCACTGACTCATAAGTATCGGTCGTCAAAAAACTTACTTTTTTAATTTCACCGGTCGCTTCCCTAGCTTTAGATGCATAATTCGCAACGTCCTTTAATGATAACCAGTCAGGCCTACTTTCTATAGGTATGCTGCTTAGCAGTCTTGCTGTTTCTTCGATATGCTTGCCGATGGTTTCAAAATATAGATGTTTTGGATGCCGGTCACTAGCACCAAAGTAATATTCCAAATCCACTTTCATTCGTGATAAAAATGCATACTTCAAGGAAAAGTCAGCTTCCAGAAGATTATTACTGCTATATTTCTTATCATCCATAGCTACACCCTTCATTCCTTATTAGATATTAATTTTGAGTGGTAGTAATTCTATATCAATGACAATACTTGCACAAAGTTAAATTACTTAGAGTAGCAAGGCCGGAATGATGACAATTAAGCTATTAAACAGGTCAACAGAAGTCTTGCATAAAGGACAATAATTGGTCCTTTGTAAATACAACTTCAACGTTATGGTATGTACCACTCACTCCACCAGCAATAAACCTTGAAAACCATTGGTTGATCGCATGATGCAGTGGCCTAAGCGATGAATTATTCCTGATAGATAACTTTTTGAAATGGGAAGGGAAGTCAGTGTGATCCCCCTAATTAGTGCGACATCTCCTTCAACAACTTTATAAAATCAACGCACAACTCCGCCCTTACATACTCACTACCAACCTCACACCTGTTGATAATTCTTACTGACTTGGACCCATCCACGCATTTTACCAGTACGCGTGCGTTATTTAGTTTTTTTAGAATTGTTTTAGCCTTCATGATCTTCCAAGTGGTAGAGGCCGCCTTTTCCTCATAAAATCTAGCCTCCCCGTTCACGAGTATTTCCGAAGCCATTTCCAATTCACTTGAATTGATCCGCGACCCGCGCAAGACAATACCATTAACTCTTCCCGCCATTATCATATTAATCTTTTTGGATAACTCTTCTCTATTCACGTATCATACCTATTCCTTACATTGCTCTCCACCTTAGCTCTTGCCTCTCTAGCGACCATTTCGAAATAACCCCAATCAATATCCCCGTTACTATCCCACAGCAATGCTGATAGCTTTTCTATACAGCATTCCAAACTTTCAGATAAAGAGAATTCATTATTATTAGGGGTAAATTCAATACCCTCCCTCACTGATGCAGCCCTTGCCTTTTCGATAACGTCACAAAAATGAACCCAATCTAACTCATCCACAAACACAAACTGAAACGCCAAATCTGATAGATAGGACTTATACGGAACAGGTTGTTTTAACGCCAGCGCATCCATGTCACTATCAATATACAGCACCAAATGTTCTTTTATTGTTTCGGGTACGTCCACCTCGATATCATAGCCAGAACGAGGGAACACATCGACTGTTCCATCCTCCTCATTCACCGACCAAACAATCATTACCCGGCCATCCAACAACTGACAATACTTACTCATAACTCACCTGTCCTATAGGTCTCCACTCCGGATTTTCCCCCGCAGGGTATTTTTTAAATCCTTCAATGGTACTCACCAAGAATACAACCTTAATTTTTCATTACTTTAACAATACAAAGACGCCTGATTAACGCTTAAAGAAATTACCAATATGGGTAATTTTCTTTTCTAAATGCTGCGCATAATCTCTTTTCTTTTGCTCTACTGTCCGGATCTTACCACCAGCAAGTAAAGCAGATTCCGAACCTATTTTTACTAGATTAGAAGGGTCATGTCTTGGCGCTACGAAGTAGTTTGTCACACCCGCCCCTATCGACTTCTCGATAATTTCATCTGTACTAAACCCCTCCCAGAACTTACCTACTGGTTTATCAGGATCTTCGCAGGCAGCATACTTTACTTCAACCATTATCGTTTCTTTGTCAGCTCGATATGTTGCCAGATCTTCAACGCAATTCTCAATAAACCCCTGACAATATTCCTCAATCTTCTCCACTGCCTCCTCCCCATAAATGGAAAGGCCCGCCCCAATACAAACACCTTCACGCGTGGTGAGCCATGCTAATCGCTTTGGGGGCTGATGCTCAATCCAGTGATCTTCATGTATTCTTATAGCTTTTTGGCAAGCTAAACAATTAACTTTCATCTTTGCCCGGTTCCAACTGTCGGATTTATTAAGTTGAGGCGCACATGGTGCAACTCGATTTGGTGCGGTGATGGTACAGAGCTTTTATTTCAATATCAACGGTTTAACCGTTTACAAAAGAATTAATTTCTCTTACACTAGACAAAATCCTTAAACACATAGAGCGATGTTAAAAATGGACGTTAATAAAGTAATCACGAAATTAGATATTCAAATGTATCGAGATAAAAGCAAGAAATATAGCACAGCTCTTGCCAACGCCATGGCAAGAGCTGTGATGCAAGTTAAGGGCATAACCGATCCAGAGGATGTAGAAGCTGCTTGGGTATTGTTTCGATCTTAAGGGTATGTCGAGAAAGGTGATCCCTTTCCATCAGCAATGGTTTAACCGTTGCTTAATACCACCCGTTATTGTACAGTGTATTTCCTGAGAGCAGTCCCTGCTGCTAATTTTTAAGCGAGAATTACCATGTGCATAGAATTCAAACACAACTCACTATCTAAAAAAATCACCGACCTTCTGCCTAACCTAGAGATGGCCACAAAAACACTAAAGCTTCAATCTGTCAGCAAAAAAACTAATGCCCGAAAATTAGTAATTTCAACAAACTGGTTGGATGTCTTTGGTTTCAATAAAGGTACTGATGTCATTGAGGATGTCGTAGGTCGCAACCAAGGTATTGAGGTATTAAAGGCTTCAATCTCCGACACAAAAACCAAGAAGGTCTATAGCCGCAGCTATAAAAATCGTGGTGATGAGACGCAAATGGATATTCGGTCTCAGGCAAAGTTAAACATGGGCCTTGGTGATGCTGTAGAGGCTCATATCGTGTTCACTAAAAACAAGCTGTCAATCTCCCCTATATTTGCACCTGAAAACCGTGCAATAGCCTCTGGTCTTAATATAACACTAGGTGAAAAAGGAATTTCATTCACGGCTATTATCGACGCACTTAATACAATCCGCGATAAAAAATTCGCCAAACTGGTTGTTGAAGCGGATGAAAGTTATAAAAATTCTCAGGAATTCACCATTTTTCTAATGTCCATCCGAAGAATGGGCTACTCACTTGAGAAAACTGCGAGCGGTAGCTTAGTGGCCGTTCTTGGTGACGGAGCCGTAGCAAGTATGGCTGACTATAAGCATTTCCCTACATTTACCAATACGCCCCCCAAGTTTGATCATAAGAACCCTCTTGGAACTTTTTCCGTTTGCACTTCTGGTGTTGATGTATACGGTATCGAAAAAGAGGGGTTCAACGTCTCAGCGGCCCTTGATTACCGCCCAATAGAGGAGCGTGACGTAAAGAAAACGGCCTGTCCTGAAACAGGGATTATCACTCGAAAGCTAAAGAGCGATAAAACCGAGGCTGGGGCCATTTGTACGGCTATTAATGCAAAATCTCTTAAATTGATAATTAATGAGGATATTTACAAGGCCATACTGAATCAGTCAACTACAAAGTATCTAAAAAACATTTCATTCTTTCAGGCAAGCCTTCAGTGCTGCGACTTTTCAGCTATGAAAAACAAAGCAGACAGAGAACGTCATATTCAAGATCTCTCCAGCACTAGAGACATGATCATTCCCATGCTGCAGATAATTGAACATATAAATCCAGCCACAGCGCTAATAGAGAATGTGGTGCCATTCGCTAAGTCCGATGAGTGCGCTCTGTTTGTTGATCGCCTACGAATGGTTGGCTATACAGTTAGCGTTAAGGTGCTTGCCGCTGAAGATTTCAATGGCTATACAAAGCGTCCGCGCTGCTACATATTTGCTACTAAACTTGAGTCAAGCTTTAACTGGCCAACACCTGTAAAGCGCACATCACATGTCTGGAACGACATTATCGAACCTAATCAACACTTAATGCGTGATATCACTCATTCAAAGAGTGTTCAGAAAGGGATTGCCATAGGGCGCATACGTCCAATCAAGCAAGGCAGCCACGTAGCTCCAACGGTTGTTAAAAGCGCATCCCGAGTCACAAAGGATGGCGTATATCCTAAGATTGGCGATCGGTACTTCATGCCGAATAACGATATGTTTAAAATGATGATGGGCATTGATGAGGGATTTGACTTGTCCCTATTTAGTCAGGAAACCGGCACGGAATTTATTGGCCAATCAGTATGTCTTAATCTTCACAAACACATTGCCACCAGCATCAAAAAACACATTTTAGAATTTGCTTATAAGAACCTGAGCAACGCAAAAAACACGCTAATGTTCAATCAGCTAGCCCCCCTTCCATTATAAGGTAAAGGGCCATAAACAAAGGGCACTTTGAGCCCTTTGTTTGATTTTCTGGTCAATATTTTTGCGAGCTTAATTCATATAAATACAATGCGAGATTTAGGATGAATAAGAATTTACAACCGATTTCAACTTTTCCAAATGCAACAGAATGAGTACTCTTCAATGAACATAATTGCCGCAACAATACACCCCATCAGCCACAGCGAAGAATTGCCAGAATTACCACCTTCGCTAGTTATTCTTTCCTTGGACAGCATAACTTCTCAAGCGATTGGGAAGGCCCAGCGTCATATAAATGAAAACAATTACAGCTCTATATTATTGCCATACACACCACTAGCCTTTGGAACCAGTGATGATCACTTTGCGATATTAAAAATAATTAAAACCCATGGCTGCTCATCACAAGAGCTGATGAGTTATCTTGAAATCTTAAAGAAAAAACCCCTCCATACCAACCTCACCCAAGGAGCACTCTGTATAGATAAATTCGGAATAAGATTCTCAATTACCTGCATGAACGAAGACAGTGATTATGACACAGCTATCGAGACCAATGGAATTTCGAACAACAAGCTGATGAATGAAAGTCATTTCCAAATGCTTTAGCAGGAAAGCTTGCCAGTATTGTAAAGTTGGCAGGGGTATACTATGATTGCACAAACGTAAATTACTTAGTGTGAAATTATGGACAATACCTCTAACAAGACATTATTCGATCAAGAAATGGCATTGCTGGCCCTGAAAGGCATTCAGATGGAGCATGATTTTATTCGGCACAAAACAAATGCTGATGTTAAATTTAATCGCGCAATGACGGTAGATAAAGGCAATCACAAAATATCCGGCAGTTATTTAATATTTGATGTTGAATTCGATGGTCCGAACTCTAAGCATAGTGGCGAATATTCCATGGGTATGCAGGGTAATACTGTTAAAGGCATACTTAGCAGCGTTAACAATGCGGTGCCTTTAGAAATGAACCTCCACTCTTCCCCACAGCCTCACACTTGGGCTGGCCCAAGCTCCATGCTTAAAAAAGTTGCTATTGAGTTGGTGAAGCATGATGTTAAGAACCTTTCAGGCGGACCGAAATCTTCTTTTCAGGCTCTCGACCACCAAATAAAGAATTCATTCTCCCATTACACAGCCCAAGCCAGCAGCTTCGAAAGCACCGGCAGCCTATCGGAAAGAGTTAATCACCAATTATCCTACTACCTTGAAGGTCTTGATAAGTTTTACACCAATTTTGATGGTGACATAAAAAAGCACAATGAAAAACACGCTGCTTGAGGTGAAAGCTGGAGATTTACTTAACGTGGCGAGAGAGAATAACATTGATATTATACCCGAAAACTTATCGATGCTAAGCAGAGTAGGTAAAAGTCACGACCAACTTTCTAAGACATCGCCTCGTTTCAATCATGTAATGAACATAGGGGTGATACAGGCTATTAGTGACTCTTCAATAAAGGCATCTGATTTTAATGCCATCGGCTACTTTCCACCTAACGGGCGATCGGTTGATTTAAGAGATAACCTATTTCACCTCTCAACCCTAGCAAGCGCACCAGTTATGGCTCCCTCCCCAGATTCCACTAACGCCCACAAACAGTCTTTCGAGGCTCATCAGGGCCAGACAACCGACTGCTGGAATAGAATCAGCAACGATCTTGATTCTGTAGATATGACAAATCGTGCAGAAGTACGATCAGTTTCAAATCAACTCGCCTGGATTCCAACACCACCTTGGATGGATGATTTAACTACCAGCAAACGCTCGCTTAAAGATCATATTAGCGATGCCAAGACGGAGTTTAAGGAGTCGTACAAGGGGTTCGAACGACCAAGGGTAGATAATCAGGTATCGTCACCAGCCCCATAACCAATGGCGGCAGTGGCGTAATATTCATTACGCCACTTTTAGATATCTAGCTTTTAATTCTTTACTCACCACACCCTCGCCATTCAATTCTTTAATCTTAGCAGTGTAGTAATCCTTTATGACTCGATAATCGTTAGCCGTATACTTTCTAATAGCTTTGGATGAAGCCACATGGTTAAGCCAATCAACCTTATCATCTCCAAACTTGAGTCTTAGGTTCTTCTCGTAGTACCCGCGATCGCCTCCAAAATCCACATTGCAATCTGATCTTTGAGCTGAAATATTGTATTCATTGTAGCGGATAGCTGAATTGATTCCTGACTCTTTGTAGTGCCCTGCGTGATATCCATCTCCAAGAGGCAACCCACAGCATATGCATGACTCAAATCTATCTCTCAGCCGGATGTATGTATGGCATGCTGTTTTTGCAGCAATCCTTAGCGCTCTATTATCATCGTTAGGCTTACCATGCTGCGCAGGGGTGATTGCTAGCTTGTTTTCAGCCTTAGTCTTTTTTGCGGCCTTTACTTCTCTTGCTGCTACTCCAATCAAACCATTATTCTTTAGTGTCGATTTTCTGGATAGTTGCTTTTTTCCTTTTAAGGGCGTTTTAGCCTTTAACTGTGATTTTGTTTTAAGGGGCGTTCGCGGCTTGCTTGCAAAGCTAGAGAACTTAACAACATTACCATTGGCTTTAACAGGCGAAGGTTTATTTGGCTTTTTCGATGCAATATCTCTTTTACACTCAAAGCTGCATCCTTTGCCCATACTGGAGTGGACTGATGGAGTATATTTCCCTTGGCAATATTTGCATTTTTTCACAAGCGTAATTCTCGGGTTGATCTACAACATTCCTTATCGTATCAAGTAGACCATTTATGGTCAATTGCGGGCTTGCTTTTTTTCGCCATTCATCGAAAGCGCCTCTGCAAACAACCTCCCTTTTTCCATTGCATTATTCATTGCTACCAGCCTCCTTCTAAATAGACTCTTATCCACACCGGTCATTTCGCAGACCCTTCCCTTTGGAAGTCCTTTTACCATGTGCAGCCGAAGGGCACTTACCGTGCCTTCAGCTCTTATCGATGTTAGTGATAAGGCTGCCATAAATAATTCTTCACCAATGCAATTAGTAGTGGTTTTTGTCATGTGATTTTTCGCCTTTTCTATCCTGATGTTGCAGTTTACTTCAATTTGGATAAAACCCCTAAAGAACGGTTAAACCGTTGACAATTAGCAGTAACTGCATATAATAAATACTTCATAGGGAATCCCTACCCCCTTAAATTAATAAAGCGAGCTGACTTGTAATGACACAGTTTTCCAATATTTCTGCACCTAGCGTCGACCTCTTTGAAGCGATCGGTTTTAACAAAGACCAGTCATTTTTTTTATCTTCATCCTCATTTGCCACCTCTTTTGGCCAGAGTGTTTTAGAGGATGGTAGCCAGCTTTGGTGTGATATTGCCGATCACGTTTCAGGCTCCATGGGTGATAACTCACGGAAGGGCTACCTATCCATACTGGATGGTATGGAGGAAGACCATTACCCAGTAGGCCAGTATAAATCAGTTCGATCGCAGATCACCAACTGGAATGACATGGCTATCGTTCCATCTCTCGATTCAATTCTGGAAGCACTTAAAAATCAGCTTACTAACTTCTCGGTCTGTGATGTGGAAATTCTTAGTGCCTTAACAAATCGTTTCTTTAATGATCCTAAACACAAAGAAAACTTACCTGCATTTATGTTTGGTGATGACATTATCTCAAACCCCTTCCTATCTCCTACAGAATTATTTCCCGCTGAACCAGCGTATGAGTACGGAATAGAGAATGCGGCTAAGTGGTTATTTGAATTTGCCTTCATGCTTAATAAACCCCCTATTTTAACAACACCTATTTAGTAGATATCGTACAGCTGGTGGAGGGGCTTAAACCCACCAGCTTTTTAAATAATTAGTAAAACAGTGAGTAGCATCATGAATAACACACCTAAAACCTTTAAAAAAAATAACAGAGTTTCTTGTGAATATAAAGGAGTCAAGCAGCTCGGCATTGTTGTTCGAGGAGGTTCAAGCATCATTCATGTGAAGATGGATGCTGGTAACTCTTTAAAAGGCCATTCTTCTCTTTTTGAGCACTCTGACGCTCTTATTCCTAGTAGTGTTGCGAAGGCCAATGCACCTAAATCCTTCAAGAAAGGTGAGCGTGTAAAGTGTATGTATAATAACGAAGAGCACCACGGCATTGTAACTAAGGGCGGCTCAAATAAAGTCCATGTGATTCTTGATGTTTTTCCTGTGGATGAATACCTGAGCATCCACACATCTCTACTGAGTGACAGTGACAAACCAACTCTCTATATTAAAGAAACCTTGGCGGATAACGTACTGAGTTGCGCATTTCAGACTTCAAGAATTGCGGGGCGAGAAGGCTTCCCTTCTGTTACGACTATTAAGCGAGGTGGTGTTAAATTATTCTCACTTACAGATCAAGCTGATGGCGGGCCACTGCATATTGATTTCTTTAACAAAGCATCTGAGTGTGATTTTGAGAGCGTTTTTCGTATGGCTTGTGACTGGTTTAAGGCTCACTCTAATTGCTCACAAAAAACCTTTGAAAAATTACTGGGCGTTGACCAAGAATGGAAACAGATAGCTATTGCCGACATGGGGGAGTGGATGGCTAATTACGGGAAGCTCGGATTAAGCCCTAAAGACCATACTAAAAATTGGATGTCTCGTTTCTGCCGCTTTAGCGCCTAGCATTTCGGTTTTAGATAAATATTTATTAATTGATAAGGCAGCTTCCTAACTGCCTTCAAATTCTGAGAACTATATGAGTGATTACGAAACATCTACCTTTAAAGCAATGACTGAAGATCGCCTCCTCAAAACTCTACTTCGAGGGAATAGTCTTCTTTGCCATAAAGTAAAATTGCATGGACTTTCATTCCACAATGCCTCTGCCCTCTCTATTTCATATGCGGAAAGTGACACAAGTGGCATTACAGGAAAGTATGCTCCTGCAGTTTCAATCCGAGTATTAAAGGACACGCCAAAAGTTCAAAGACTGCTATCTAAGCTTGCCGTTCTTGACTCTAGCATCAATGAACTCATTGGTAACAGGGGCAACTCGTTTTATGACATTCAAACTCACCTGTGGTCTTGTGATTTCTATGCTGGCTCCATATTTCAATCAGTAATGGATCGCAACTTAAAGGCTACTGCTTTAACCAAGCGTTGCAATAAGTGTGGCCATCGCCATTCAATTGACCAAAATCGCCCGACAGCGAACATTAAGGGATGCAAAGCATGCGGAGATCAATTTTATTTTTTTAGAAAATCTGATTTTAAAAAGCATACCATCGCCCTAGAAAAGTTGGAGAAACTTGAGAGCAAGAAGCGTGAACTTGTTCATAAAATTGATGTATTTAAAGAGAAATCAATCAGCTCGAATAAGTACTTCTGGTATGTTTGTGGGGGTACAAAAGCGGTTTTTGAGGCACTTAATGAATGGTAATGACGATTAATTCAAGTAAATATTAACAAATAACCACCAGCATGGCTGGTGGTTATTCATCAATTAACGATCTCTATATTAATGACTACAACTTGAAAAGCGAACTGGCTGCAAATGAGATTGCGCGTCAATGTCGTGAGTTTGTGGCTTCCTGCGATCTCTAATATTTTACTGTAACGCTGGCTTGGTACTCCACCAGCGTTTGGCTAATGGATTGAATAAACATGAACCTGCCGAGAGTGAAAAGACCTTGTAGTAATTGCCCGTTCAGAAAAGACAGTTTAAAAGGCTGGCTTGGTAAAGATCGTATGCAAGAAATAGTCAATGCTGATTCATTTACTTGCCATAAGCATGATTATCCCAAACGATTACAATGTGCTGGTCACATGCTAATCAAGGGTGATGAGAATATCTTTAACCGCACCGCAAATAATATGGGGATTGATACTCAGGTCACTGGTCGAGAGTTGGTATTCTTAACAAAATCAGAATGCGTAAACCATCATAAGTAGGATTCAATTATTAATTATTTCTCTTAAGGTTTTATACATTGAGTTCTCATGCTGTGGTACAAATCCTCTCGACTCTATGCCTTGAATGAACATACAAGCGGCTCTATCATCCTTTACCATCTCTGATGATACTCTGATGACCCAGATGCCAAGTTTTCCCGCCTCGAAATACTTGATGGCATCCTCTGTGAATCCTTCATATTGCAAATGACGGCTTTTTTCGCCATTCATGCCGTGACTTCTGATACCACCTTCTACCTCAATAGCAATTTTTGTCTCAGGGTGATACACGTCCAACCTCCATTTTCTACGGGGGTGGAATATATATTCTCCATCTACATGCCCTGACCATCTCAAGCCTGCAACGCCTGCCAGCTCTAATTTAGCCACCAGCTCTGGCACTTTAGACTGGGTTTTCTGTTTCTTTGCTGGTGGCTTATTAACGGCCTCCAGCTTCTTGCTTTTATTGTATTTCCCTAATGCTTGGACTGCTGACTTATTGCCTTTTTTCGCCAGCATCTCAAGCTGAGTAACAGTAAATGCCATCTAAACTACTCCATCGTTTAACACTGGGTATATTCCTTCTTTTAATTATTCAACTTATTCTAATATTAGTGCGTCAGATAAACCACGCATTAATTTACTACACTTTGGTTATAAACCCTCAAGTAAAATAATTAGGCAGCACTTATTCACACCAACGGATAAACCGTTGCATATCATACTCACTCTTGTATAATTGAACTTATCGGGCTGAATCCTGCAGCCCTTAAATTAAAGCGAGCATCTAGTATGAGTATTAAGAGCAAATCAATTCCTGAGCAAGTTAAAGAGCTGCTTCAAAGCCATTATTTTAGCATCGACAGTTCAACGACTCTTTATTCATTGGGCCACTCTTGGGAGGAAGAAGGAGTGGTCACCCTAATGAAAGACTTAACCATTACCCAAAAAGCCATTAATGAGGCAATTGTTAATGTTGATGGAACGGTTGAAGTGAAAGATCAAAATGGAAATCATATCAGTTTAGATTTTTACGGTGTTAATCACGTTGGCGTTAATGCTGTGCCATTAGATATGCACGGCAGCGTCTTGAGTGATGGTATGAAGGTGGTTTGCGTTGATTCTAGTGACAAGGGGGACGACCCTAAAGGGTTAGTGGCTGGTGGACAATACACAGTAGACCATTCTTATTTCGAAGATGGGTTGCTTACCCCTATGGTTGTTATCAAAGAGTTGGATTGCGGAGCTATGTTTTCGGATCGTTTCATTGCTGTAAAGCCTATTACCAAGATCGAAACAGTCAACGATTTCAACCCCTGCTAAATTGTATTTAATCAGGCTACTGCTTCAAGGTCTACCTAGCGAGCTTAGCCTGAATTCTATCTTCACAATGCAAATAAAACGGTTTATCCGTTGCATCCTAATCCCCCCTCTGTATAATAAATATCACTGGGCAACTCCTACTGCCTTTACTTTTTATGCGAGAATATTTTTATGTCTAAATTCAATCCATCGAATACTAGCGGTGTAGTTTCATACTACGAATCCAATTCTCATGCTCAAGTTGGCGCTTATTTTTCTGATGAGACCTACTTTGAAGAATGCTCAGAGATTCTTGAGCGAGTAGCCAAAGAAGCACGAATGATTACAACAGAATCAGTTTACGAAAAAGGTGATGAACCAATCCCTGCTGACTTGATATCTGGCCTTGATATTGATGTGGTCTCAATTTCAGATGAAACAGGCATTGAAACGCTGGTTGCAAAATTCGATGAGATGCCAGTGACTGTTGCTTGCTACAAGAAATTAAGCCGTATTATTCCTAACGGCACACTGCAAATTAAACAGTTATAACAACCCTTTGCTGGTGGCTCCTACCCACCAGCATAATTACAAAAGCGAGAAAATCATGAGCAAGCAAATCACACCCTCTGAAATTGCAGAAATAGTAGCAGGATTACTAATTAAACCTGAACTACTTAACGAACTTGAAACACCTGAAAAGCACCAAGCATTTTTTGAAGATATTGCTTTTGTGGTATCTCAGCATTGCGGTGGCCGAATCGGGGGGATTTCACCACCCGATACCGATGAAAATTACTTGTCCGACCAATTCTCTACCCCTTATGTTTCTGTTCATCCAGATTGCGATCTACCAAGCATTCACAATAACGTATGGTCTTTGTATGACCCTGATGGCGATGAAGATGAAGATGAAGAAGTCGCTATTGCAACCGCTAAAGAGCTTGAGATTGATCTTGGTGTGGAAATAACCGCTGAGCAAGCAAATAAAACTCGCCAGGCATTGAAATCATTATTCCGCGCTGAGGCGCAATCGCTTACGATGACTGATTGGGATGAATGCAAGTCTCAACATGAATTCAAAGCAGATATTCGTATCGGCAACCAAACCGCTATTGAAATTATTGACGCTGGGGGCGAGCCAATTATGGGGTTTATGCTAGAAATCAACAAGGGTGTTCCAGCACTACATATTGATACCGATGGCGGTGATGCTGTATTACATATCCATAAGGCTCAAGGCGGGCTTGTGTTATGTCCTGATGGCGTAGATCAACGCTTTGAATCGGCCATAATGGATGAATTCAGCTACAACGATTATCGCGCTCTTCTTATCAAGTAAGAAGCAATCTCACTGGTTCAATGTAGAACGGTAAACGCCCAGGCATGGGCAATGGTAATAACAGAAAATGAGTATTTAGCGATTATCCACTAAGATAACCACCAACCAATATCTTTAGGCAAAGGGTTTCCTTTCCTTTTGTCTTTACATTATCTTTTCCGTAGTTTGGGCCACTATCACTCCCTTTTTTATGAGCCACGGTGTATAATATAGTTACACATCAACGAGCTATAAAATAAGGAGGCTTAAGTGAAAAAATTAAAACAACTACAAAAAGACAAGTTAAAACTTGAATGCAAAAACTTACAGGCCGACCTAGAGCTAAAGCGCACCAATGCTTGGCTGGCGCTTGTTGGTATGGCACTTAAACTCTACCTAGCATCACTTGCTACTATGGGTTTAGTTTCTCAACTAATGAAGCTCAATCTAGGAGGTTAGTCATGCTATCCGAATACCATAACGATCCTGCAACCATTCCAGAACTAGACCCTAGCTCTAAATGGATTGTTTGTGCCGTTGCTGCTTTCGCCATAACTTGCGGATTGCTAAGTGGTTATGGGCTGTTCTTTTAATACCAACTCTATCCTTTTTTACACTGAGGATAGGGTATTTATAACAGTTTAAAAAATCTCATTTCTTGAAAAAATACGTCTCTAATATTATGATGTCTGCAAGACTATTTTAATCTAGGGGTGGAAGTTATGTTTAATCAATCAGAATTTTGCTCTAAATCGCTTTACGGCGATAAAATACTCCGTAATAAAGTTATGACCATTGCTGCAATATCCATTGCAGGCGGCTTAGTTACTGGGTTCTTGATTTTTTTCTGATACTGTCAATTATGTCACTCTTGTAGTCGCGGCATTGGCTTTTATCTCAATTTTTCAAACATATTTAATGCACGGATACTGTCATGAGCGTTCAGAAACAAGGAAATACTCAAGCCTACCCTATTGGCGAATACCATAGTATATTCGATAAATTAGCTTTTATTAGAGATTTACTAAACCAAATCTTGATTCAACAAAAAAATAAGGAACTTTGTTCATTACTGGCTTTAAGCACTATTGCGACATTAAAACCTAAAAGAAGCACAAAGTTGCTGGTGGCTGATTTTGAGAATGCCTACCCAGATTTAATAAGTTTTGTTGAGAGTGATAGAAACTCAGACCATCCGACTGCCCATAATCTTCTTCGTGAAATATACTTCCTATGCGGTTGTGTTTGTATCTCCAAGCTCTCCAAGAAAATAGCTAAAAGTAATCTGCTTATTCTTGCCAAAGGTATTGCTATTAACTTGAATGACGGAAACGAAATAAATCAAGATGCCGAATCTTTAATTATCGACATATTATTGCTTCGAGCATTAGTAAATGAGTACACAATATTCGGAGATGGCATTTTAGGTTTGGCTTTAAACAAACTCAAAAAAGATCGTCGGGTTACATCATCAAGATACGACAAAGGTATCCTTTCTCTTCTTATAAAAATCACCAAAACTTTGGTAAAATACCGCGAATTTTCGGCAATCCCATATGTGATCACACTAATCAAAGAGATTTGCGATAATTCCACTCTCATACCTGGTGGCGATGTCAAAGCAATCGTAGCAGATCAATCCGTTTACCATAAAAAAACCAACGGCCTCTTGAAAGTAATTTTCAGTATGGTTACGTCGCCGTTAAATATTAAAAATCAAGCTCAAACCTCATTAGCAATAGCGGGTAGTGAAATTGATAAGAAGTATTTTGCAGCGCAAATGCGTGAAATTGACCAAAATAAAATTATTTCCCGTATTGGTGCTATTCAGGATTATGCCTTTATTGAGGCAATCCCTGTTTACATCACGCTTTCCGAAACATTTTCTAATCGCTTCAACTCTTGTTTATCCTCACTTACCGAAAAGAAATTTTTCTTTCTAACTTCCAGCAACCAAACACACTTTAAGGTAAGCAAGGTTTCTTCGGCCACGGAGGTTGAGTGCATAATATCCACACTTACCAACCTAATTACATCTTCTTGCAACAAGGCTCCGATCGGTATATCTCCCCTCCTGACAACTGCTGATCTAATCCTGAATTCCCAGAAGCCTCTTTTCAAGGCTGGGATATCAAAAAAACTAATCAATAATCTGTCTGATGAAAAAGGTAAGGCTTTGCTTTACCTTGAAGAGTACCAAGTTGATTTTGTTAAATCGACTCGAGAAGCCGTATTTCAAAACGTCACCGAACTGGTTTTAAATAGTGGGATAGAAGCTAAAAGCTGTAATGATTTGAAGTTTGCTAAAGAGCTGGTGGACACGCATGGTGAGGGCGTATTCATAGATATACCTCCTCTGCAATCTAAACCTGAACCCCAGCTCTTTAAGAGGCAGATCGACAATATCGAAGATGGACTAATCATTAATTCGGATCAGGTCGGAAGTAATGATTTTCATCTCGAAAACTCGAATAATCCAATAGTTGTTCCAATTGACCCACCTCCTGTGGAAAGTACCCAAGAAGATGAGCACTTTGAATCTATTTTTGAGGGCATAGAGCCTGAAGAATCAAAAAACCATCAAACTGATCAAGTCGATAACTATCTTCAAGAAATTGATGGTCTTCGTAAAAAACTCAAGCAAGCGGCTTCACTGCAGGATAGCACAAGCAATCTTTTAGACGTTTCAAAGAATAAATCCAATAAACTTGCTGGCCAGCTCGTAGAAATTGAAAATAAGAATACAGTCTTGGTTCAAGAGACGGAAAAATTAGATGCGGCTATTCGAAGACTTCAAGTAAAGGCTTCAAAAATGGAATCAGCCGCTGCAAAACTTACAAGCGAAAACACGCTATTGATAGCTAGTAATATTAAACTAGAAGCTGAGCGCGAGGATTTCAAATCAAGACTCTTCCAGGCAGAAAGTAAGAAGGTTGACTCATCACTAATAGGTCAGCTTAACCAATTAATTGATCTTTTTGAAAACTTTTCACGCCCTCTTTCTGAGTCTTTACTTCATCTAGATCTAAGCATTGGTGAAATGCTCCACTCAAACCCAGAGAGTATGCTTGACTCAACCATTCAGGATAAACTTCATGAGCTGTTTGATTCCAGGCAACAGGCGGCCAAATCGAACCCAAAGTTTATTAACGATCTTCAAGCATCCAAGATGAGTAAAAAATCTAACTCTGGATTAAAGGCAACTGATTTTGATCCATCACTACCCTATTCTCTCGACAGCTCCACACTACACATGATAATCGATAAAAAAACGTCGCTGGAAGCTGCAGGTAAAATACCTTCGGCTGGGGATATTAGGGCAACACTAAATTTGATATCAACCACACTTAACAACCTCAAGAGCTATGAAGAATTTGAGCGTATCGGCAATGTTACTGATCAAGCCCGTGATCTTGTATCATATCAAGCTGAAAGTGGTCTTGATGCTGTTAAAGAAATGACGATCAGTTTGGTATCAAGCGCCCCAGAAAATCTTGAAATGATCGATCGTGTTCTGACAACCTTTTCAGACCGCCAAGATGTCGCTGGACTGATAATTGGAGACACTTTATTAGAAGACATTATTATGAACATAAAGGAATCCGCTCAAGCAGCCATAGATGGCGGTAATATAGTTGAACTATCTAAAGCAAGATAATTAAAACGGTTAAACCGTTGCATATTGTGCAAAGTCCTTTATAATGTAATTTCACTGGTAAATCCTAATACCCACAATTACTGCGAGATTACATTATGAAGCTATCCATTAATTTTGATGCCTTTAAGCCTCTTTTAAAGGACTTTTTTAGCTCCCCCTCTTCATTTCTTAAAGAGGCTTGTCAGAACTCTGAAAGAGCGGGTGCAAGCAAAATCGACATAACTTACGATCGCTCATCCCGGTCATTGTTAATTGAGGATGACGGTAAAGGCTTTGATGATAAATCATGGAAAGCTTTTTTCGACATTTGCACCTCTGGATGGGATCAGGATGTTGTAAGCAAGCAAAAGCCTTTTGGCATTGGCGCTCTTTCTTTGTTAGTACCGTCAGAATCTGTTGTTGTTTGGTCTCACAATGTTATGGAAGAATATTCCGACCAATTACTCACTGATAATGAATTTGAAACAACTCGCATTTACACTGACGAGCCTTACCATGGCACAATGATTGGATTAAAAATCAAAGAAGGTTTTGATATCCATTGCGTCTTGAAAGAAATTAATATTATTTTCAAAGGGTTTACTATTCCTGTTTTTTTAATGGTTGTGAACTATCGCGCCCCCACGCCCTTTCAGTAGATGAAATGACAAAGACCGATTTCGGATGGATAAACACTAGCAATATTGCGGATTATTCGGGTAGTCATGATGTCGCAGTTTATCTTCAAGGCTATAGAATTGATAGCTTGTCAAGCTATGCTCGTAATTATCTCCCTGTATTTGTTATTCATTTGGATTCAAATAAGTTTAACTCTCGTGTCCCTGATCGTACTCAATTGACTGAGGGTTCGGAGAGCTGCAGAAAAGAAATAAATGACTTCCTTTTAGCAACTTATCAGGATTTCTTATTAGACAGACTAGCAGAGCTTGGCAAAGATTTATTTGCCCATAAGTACTGGGATCAAGCTAAAGCGTATCTGCCACGAGAGGCTAAAAAACTCCCAATCCCAATACGATATATTCAAACTCCATCAAGTTCATATTATGTTACTGAGGATGGCAGTAGTGATTTTTACAGCGGCATTAATGAGGATTTTGCAGGAATGCAGTCTATTTCAGTCGATAATGCGGATATATTAAGAAATAGTTTTTTACATGAAACTGGCTGCCTTGATTATGTGGAGTATAGCGGCCTAGGCGACTGCGAATCTAGGTCTTTGTTGTGTCATAACTTTATGCACTTAAACCAAAGCTCATTCATATCACCTTCTGATCTCCCTGATGGTCATTGGGCGCTGGATTTTCTTTTAATAGAAGATGATATTACTGGTGTTGAAGTTGGGGTTTCTGGAGAAACGAAGAGTGGCCAAGTCCTTGTTTATGGCATCTCTATTCCTACTGAAGTAGGTACAACTGTAAACCTCACTCTCCATATGGCTAATGGTTCATCTCTGGCCGCCAAGTCACCAACTACTGGGGTTTATCACGGAGATATTCTGTTTTTGCCTAAGAGCCTTAACTACTACGACGATCTTCTTCGTGCGATTTTCACTTTTAGTTTGCCAAGTGACCATGACTATGAATTTGATGAGTCTGCTTTTGAATCAACCCTTGACGAATTTCTAACCAATATTTCAGGATTGATGAGTAATGATATAGATCAGGCCATACGTTCAATCTTATCTAAAAACAAGGCAGTTTTCGCTGAGCTAGGAAAAATTTTTGGTAAGCATAGTGTTTCTTTTAATATTGATGAGCATCTTAATATTGTTGTTGAGGCCGCAGCGTAGTCAACCCCCCTATTGATTTAGAGTGCTGATCCTGCGTTGGCATTCTAAATTATTTCCTGTTTTCTTATTGCTGTATATAGCATAATGTTCAAAACAAGGAACTATCCTTTCAACACCCTACAATGGATTACAGTTATGTCATTAATCCCAACCACCAGTAACACCCACGAAACTAAGCACTTCACTCTCGATGACCACCAAGAGTATGACTTTGTTAGGCTTTTTGCTAATGCTGATGTGGTTTACAAACAATCTTCAACGAGATCTGCGTCCATTCAGGGTGATCCTGCCGTAATTTCACACTATGGCATTGATGTGAAAAATAGAACGCTTTTCATCGCTGGAAAGTCAGATAAAAAAGCGAAGACCCCCCCAAAAATCATCATTTACGGCCCCGCCTTTCAAAAACTTGAAGTTGAAGGCGTTGGTACATTTCATTGCCAGGATGTAGTTCTTAAGGATGTATTCGTTCACCTTAAGGGGTCTGGTAGTATTTATTTGGATGGATCTGCCAACTCTGCAATTTTGAGATTAACCGGTAATGGCTTAATTAATACTAAAGACTTTTTAACGAAAAACATAAAAACACATATTGCTGGGAGCGGGGCTATTATGTGTAATGCGGATACTTCTGCAGCGAGTATTATTAATGGAGCTGGTGAAATTCAAGTTTTTGGATCTCCAGAGAAAGAATCCTCTAAAGTTGAAGGTGCTGGGGTTGTGGCCGTTATCTCAGATCCAGGCTCTCTACCCCAGGCATTTTCAAACCCGCTCTCAATACAAAAATTCTCTTCTCATTATCCTGTATTAGCCAACACGGATGAAAACCCCAATAGTAGTCATCAAAATCAACTTATGAGTATGGAAAATATGCTCAAAATTATGACTGCGACGGGTGGGAAAAATACCGATAGATTTAATGTGTCTACAAAATCATCCTTGATTAATACACTGGTTGGTATCGTCCTGCTAACTGGGCTTACTCTAATTTCTATCTTTGGTTATGATTACGGTAGCTTTGATAATACCCAAAGCACCTCGATCTTCAGATTACTTCCCATTGTTGGATTTGGAGTAATATTGTCATTGTTTATACTTAAAATGTTCTATGTTTCGAGTTTCAAGGGTTATTTTATACTGTCCAGTAAAGACTCATTATCCTTACTTCTCCTCGGCCTTCTTACACTTACCTTGGACACTATACTTTCTGTTAAATACGAAGCGGTATTTGGAGCTATTAATAATATTGTTTCTGAAATCCCTTTATTGATAAAAGGGGATGAGTATGCCCCCGCTATGGTGCTACTAATCGCGCTTATCCTTACTTATTTTTTAATCAGGGAGCATTTGCTAAAGCCAGTATTGAATATAAAATAAAATAAAACAAATAAACGCTTTATCCGTTTCTTGTTTGGTGTATAATATAATTACACACAAGGGATCTTGTGCTTACTTGAATATAACTTTGATCGCAAACCTAAATTACAGCGATCTTACACTAAAGGTGAATTACTATGAGAAGCGTCAATAAAACCATTTTAATCGGTACACTTGGGCGCGACCCCGAGATGAAGTACCTACCAAGCGGTAGTGCTGTTGTTACGATTAGCCTTGCAACGGATGAGAGCTACAACGACAAAAACACCGGGCAAAAAGTTGAAAAAACTGAGTGGCACCGATTGACGGCATTTGGTAAGTTGGCAGAAATTATTAGTCAGTACCTCAAGAAAGGTTCTAAGGCTTATTTTGAAGGCAAGCTACGTACTAACGAATATGAAAAAGACGGCATTAAGCGCTACTCCACTGAGATTGTCGTAAACGATATGATGATGTTAGATGGTCGCCAAGATTCCGGTATGAATGCAGGCCAGGGCTTTGCTAATAACCAGCCGATGGCACAGCAAAATGGGTTCGCTCCACAGCAAGGTCAGCAGCCACAGCAAAATGGGTTCGCTCCACAGCAAGGTCATCCTAGTCATAATAAATAGAAGGCATCTTATGCTTGCGGGCCACCCGCAAGCGGATGCACGGAGAAAGCTATGAAAAAAGCATTGGTTTTATTGCTGGTGGGGTTTTTTAGTATTTTTAGTGTTACGTCCAATAACTCAGGTGGGCGTTTTACAAGTGAGCGGACGAAAGAAGCGGCTATGTGTTACTCAGATATATATGTTTATACTTCTTACTCTAACTTTTTCGGATTACTTGCTAATAAAAACACAGCAGCTGGAACGCCCACCTCTCAAGCACTTGGGCAAATGTCCCGTGAAGGATTTCATTCTTGTGTACGCCGATCTCTTTTGCCTACTAGGCCAGGGATGGCACCATTAGACTTTACGCCACCAAAATCAGTAGTAAAAAGATTTGAAGAGCTAAAGAAGATATATGCAGAAAAAGAAAAAGAAAAGCTTGATCCCCACTACGGTTATGAAAGAAGGTTTATGCGTAGATATAACCAAGAAAAAATGGAAGAGCAAAGAAAAAAAGATGCTTTAGAAAAACAAGAGAGAATCTTTAGGGAGCATAGAGAAAAAATGATTTCCAATGCTAAAGAATTCTTTCGTAAAATCGGAAATTTTTTCCATTAGTGTAGAATCTGAACATTAGGGAGGTTGAGTGTGTGCCTAAAACAAATTTAACGATTCAAGATATAGCCATTCAAAAGGATATTATTAAGGCTATAAGGCATAAACTAGGTCTTTCCACTCGAGGAATGGACTACTACTTATCTCTTGGAGTGAAGGATGCAGATAAGAGAGGCAATATAACTTATAGAAAAGAACTGGGTTTGGATATGAAAAATTCAATGAAGCCTTCGAAGTCTGAAATGCTGGCTAGAGGCTTGCTTGAATTCCTCCATGACGAAGGTTATCTTCTTGAATCAATCGTTTTTGAAGAAGGTAAGTGGGTTGTTAGTGGCCCTATAAAAACGCAAGAGAAATAGAATAATGTGCTCCACCTGAATTTGGGGCTTTACTGGCAGTCTGATTGGATTGGCTAGATTAAGTATGGCTTAGGAACCTACTTTATTGAATTTTGGAAGATGCTGGTGGTCGTTACTCGCACCTCGACCAGCAAAATCTTTAGCGCCACCTTTTGTCTTGAGACTGCCAGTGAATCCCCACCCTACCGAATCGGCTATCAATCAATATATTTTATGCCATGAAGCTTCAATGAAGATGCTCTAGCGCCCTGACATTTCAATGTTGCGGCTCGCGCCAAGACAGTCCGTAATGTCGAGCATGACTTAGAATAAAATAATGAAAATGTGAGCTCGTAGTGACTCACGAACGCGATATTAACGCGACAAAAAACAAATTCTTACATCGGGCTAGATCGCTTTATAGAAAAAAAGGTGGCTGCATAATCCGCCCTAGTTTTGGGCTGTATTGCCCTCATAATTCCATTGCTTTAGCTGTGGTAGTAGTCAAAAAACCTATCAACATAATTAGGATTATTTTAATGTCATCTCAACTAAACGGCCTTTCAATTGAGGAGGTTAGAGAAAAAATCAAGTTACCACTGACTCGGATTGAAATTGCTCGGGATATCGGAGTTACAAACAAAGAGCTTAATAAATTTGTCCTAAAGCACATAACGAAACCATTAAAAGTAATTAATAGAATTCGAACAGGCATCAGAACCGAAGAAACCCCAAATAGCATTAGAATTATTTGCTACTACCCTTCCGGGTCAATTAGAAAAATAAAAAGCGAATCGATTAAAAAAAATGCCGCTCAAGTTAAAATTGACGAGTGGCTGGAAATAAAGATTAAAGAGTATTCAAACTTTCTTGATGAGAAAAATAGAGCATCATCCATCGGTAACATAACCCATGGTATTGACTACACAATTCCAGGTCTGCATTTTGTGTGTGATCCGCATAGCAAAAAAAGCAATATCATTAGAATAACAGTTGCTGTTAGCAAAGGGGACAAAAGACCTCGAAGAGTTGTTGTAAAGAACTACTCTGAGTTCTGTGAGGCGTGGGTTAATGCCACATCTGCACTAACCGAAGCTAATAATTTTAATACGAAACCAAAAGAGTGGATCACTCCACCCCCCGAGTCTTATTATAAAACTATGATTGACCGATTTTCGCAACGGTTAACTGAGAAAGATCGCGGTTAAGCTGCCTATACCTCATGCTGACTGGAATGATTTTCATCCAGTTGGCTCAGCTTTTCTTTTATTTTATTCTCAAGATCAGCTATTTTTTTCTCCATAACATCCTTCACCCTCACATCCCGGTCCTCTCTTGCATGGGAGATGTCCAATTCTGACTCAAGTCTTTTGCACACGTCAATGTACCCCATCTTTTCATCTTTGAATGAGGTTTTCAGCGCATCTATTTCTCGAAATAGCCTTGCCGTTTCATCTTCTGACCTACTTCTTTCAAAATCTATTTGTTTGGCCATCTCTTGCTTTTCATTCGATACCTTAGCAATATCAATTTTATAGCTACTAATCCGATCATTAAAATCATTTCGTAGATTGGTTATGACTTCCTTATGCTCTGCTCTCAATAGTGATCGAGCAAGAACATTCCTTTCAGATTCTCTTTTTATAGCTCCTTCTAAATCAGTTACTTGTTGATCATAGATCTGGCACTGTTTTCTTAGCTTCCCCAATTCGATCTTTAGCTTTTCATTTTCGTTTCGAATGGTGATTATCTCTAGATCTTTTTCATGGCATTCAGTGACTAAGGCTTCGACCCTGATTTTTAGCGTTGATGCTTTCATTAGTGCAGATTTGTTTTCTTCATGCACCATCGCCCTCTCCTCACTTAAAGATGCTACCGCATACTCCATGGACTTATGGTAAATACCCTCAAGTACAGGAATTAACTCTCGCGGTAATTCTGGCGAAAAAACTGCTATCTCTTGGCTTGATAAATCCGCCTTTATAAGGTTTATGTACTTAGCTACAGTTTGTTCCGACCCACTCCCGATCCTGGCTAGAACTCCTTTCTGAGTAACTTTGAATTCTTCTTTAAACTGACTAAGTGCTGCACGAAGAACTTTTTGCTTGTATTCATTACTCATGATAATTCCACCATAACCCCAACATCATTCAATCTCATTGGATGCCTATTTATTGCGTGATAATAACCTGCCTCAAAAGCTAAATCGGGGCGCTTCTTACCAATATATTCAAAAACATGATATGCAAACTCACTTCTGTTCTTCCCCCCAATTACTGCATGTTCAAAAATATCGGACGTATGAAAGTGTTTTCTTTGTGCCTTATATCTCTTTGCCTTCCCCAGACACTTACTGTAAGTTTCTTCAAGTGTGCCAGTTTTAGGAATATTCATTCCCTGGAGATCACTTATGATCTCTGCTTCTATACGATCGATATTATAAAGCATATAGCTTACCGGGTCTTTTTCGTCAGTAGTTATTGCTCGTGTAAATGAATTCAGCCCTGGCAATATACCGACCGAACGCTCGACCTCTACCACTCTGTCCAAATTAAATAAATTAGCTCTCACCTTTCCATTGGCATTTAAAATAACACCACAGCCTTTGGGGAGAAGCTTATTAATCATTTTTAGATCCCATCCACCACGAGCCATTATTTGCTTTTTTGTTACATACCTCATTATCAATCTCGCTAGATTAGTGCGCCCCTGCGTTTATACGCAGAATACTAAAAAACATAAGAATAACCACATAAACACTAATAATACACCTTTTTAATCCGTATTATACAATACGATTTACATACCCGATTCAACATAACTAATATTATGGATACTGAATTGAATTTGGTCTATAATTTAGAAAAGATCACTAGGCATTAGCATGCCTATAAGTGCAGAAAACACCCATCTAAGCGTTACGGATACTGCATTTCAAAACCCTAAAGATAAATATTATTAACCTATCTATGCATACCACTTGTCATAACTAAATCTAATGGAATTAGGATGATCGGCAGATAGTCATAAAAAGAATCAATATTTAAGTGTATTTCTCATTGGACAAAGAGAAAAAGATTTTAGAAATGAAACCAATACCAAACCAAGCTGTAGCTTTTGCAGAATATTGCATAGCAAATTCCTGCAGGACTTTTGATGGCATTAGCTATGGACGCATCGACTTCCCCGATGAAGTACCTCAAAAAAGGGCACGACTGATCTACAGAGATGAACAGGGAATTGAGTGGAAAAAGAAAGATCTAGCAAAGAAAATAGGCATCTCAGAAAGTTCTATCACTCGACTCTATGCCGACTTCTACTACGATCACGAAGCCGTTTATGAGTTTCTGCGACAAAAAAAAGAGATGAAGGATAAACCTTCGCCCAGCCCACATTGTAAGAGAAATATTAGGCCTGCAAGCGTTTTCAAATTCAATAATGGAGAGAAAACAGACTCTGTTATTTTGAGTGAGCACTATGGAGTAAGCCGCCAGTTTATTTCTCGAACCTATATTAAGCATGGCGGTGATTCTGTAAGAGCCAACAAAGCCATTGAAACCCATCTGATTGCAGCCAAGAAAAAGGAGCCACTTTAAAAATGAATTTTCATGCTCCCACATCCTTTACCGGTTACACCGAAACATTACCATGGGGCTCGCCAGGTATTTATACTTATTTAGAAGTAGCCGCAGGGGGAAACAGAGGTGAAAGCTCAGGCATAAATGTTCGAACAGACGCCGAAGCTGTTTCTGTTTGGATTGCAGATGCCGGCTCCAGCTCAATAAACACAGAGCAAGCATATCGAAGAGAGGCTGAAAGACTTCTTTTGTGGGCGACTTACATGAAAGGAAAGTCACTCTCACAGCTATTCCGAGAAGACTTTCTTGATTTTTCTTTATTTTTATCAGATTTGCCACCAGATTGGATAATGACTACCCGTCACAAAAGAGATTCATTGAATTGGCGACCTTTTTTAGGGCAGCCCTCTCTTAGCTCTCAGCGTCACACAATGACGATCCTCAAGTCTCTCATTAATTATCTTGTAGATGCCTCCTGGCTAAAGCATAACCCAATGCCTGCATCTAAATCTAAAAAATACAATAAGCCATCACCGACACTAAGATCGCTCTACCCTCATGAAGTGGAGTGCATTTCAAGATATCTGGATTCAATGCCAGAAAAAACAAAGCAGAAGGCAACAATTAAGGCGCGTGACCAATGGCTTTTCTGCCTATTTTGGACAATGGCCCCTCGGCGGGGTGAAGTAGCACTACCAATGGGGTCGTTTGTCCGCCGTCCAATTAATGGTGAATTAACCTGGATATGGGAAATCGTGGGAAAAGGTAATAAGGAGGATGAATTAATCCTTCATCCTAAGGCTATACTAAAGTTAATGGAGTTTCGTACTAGACTTAAGGTTTCCGCCCTTCCACACCATAATGACCCCATCCCAATAATGCCTAGCCTTGAGGGGCTTACTCCAGAAGGAACTCTTCGGAAAATCCCTTCAGCCATGACACCAAGCGCAATCCATAAGCGCTTTAAAAAGATCTTCCACGGTGCAGCCGAAATTGCGGAGCGCGAAGGTATTGACTCACATCAACTTAGGAAGTGCAGCACTCATTGGCTAAGACACACCTCGATTAGAGAGATGTATGACAAAACCAATGATATAAAAGTGACGCAGCAGCATGCCAGACATTCGGACATCAACACGACTGCCTATTACGCACGACAAGACCTGAAAAAGATGAAAGAGATTATGTTTTCGTGATCTGTATTAAAATAAGCTTACCGAAAACTGTATTGTTAGACATAAAACAACTAGTCGCTAATGTTCGCCATCGATCATTCCTCTATACCTTATCTATCGATATCTGTTTGCGTTGATGTTTCAATTTGATCTAAAACATCATCCCAAAACCGACTTTTTGGAGTGTGCATTTCATAATAAACTTCGACATCTTCAATGCTCCCAGTATTAGCCCAAGGCAGCTCCGGAGTGGTCTTCAATATCGCCATGGTATTTTCACGATCAACGATATAATCAAGGCTTAACAGCGGAGAAATACTCTTCAATGCCTTAACTGCTAGTGCTTTAGTTGCCAGCCGTTATCTCAGCCGTAAAATGGAAATTACTATTATCAACTTCAGGTACTTCCAAGTCAGACGGCACCGTAAATTCACCTACACTTCCATCTGGGTAGGTAAAGATGAACTTTTTATTGATAATGCTAACCAAAAATTCCTTTAAGCTTGGCTCTTGATCAGATGCCGAGTGAGTGAAATCTATCTTTACTTGAGATTCGCTGACTAACTGCAGATCTACAAATCGACAATCATCCAGATTTTTTATAATCCCAGGTATTGCTACCGGCGGAAATGGATATACCCGTTGTGGCCACTGTCTCGCTTCTAGCAATCTTGATGGAGGCGGAGGTGATTGATAGCCCTCTTGCCCAGGCACAAGATCAGTCGAAACCTTACCATTAAGCCCCCAACAAAAAACAACAATTAAACAAGGTATGCTACAGACTAAAATCGCAGTTGATAGTGCAGCTAGATCGCCATCGGTTCCATAAATCAATGCTATTCCTGATAACATTACTGCCATTACGCTACCCATTAATCCTGCTACAATCACAAAAAGATTAACCTTAACCATTTGATGTGTTTTCTTATTCATACTACGTTCCAATAATTACAAATGTTTTTCTACCCAAAAAGCCCGCGATCGCTTAGCGAAGGCAGGCATATTTGAGGCTACATTTTACCCCTGCATCAAACTTGTTGAGATTCTATGTCATTAAATAATCGATCAGCATCGCCAAGCTTAGTAAAACCATGACTCTCATCGCCAGCTAAAACAATGTAACGCTCGACACTTGGGCCAGCCTTTAGAGTGATGTAAAGCTTGGATTTTCAGCATGATTTTTCCCCTGTATTAGATTTTAATCACATCGAGCTGGAAATTTTGAATGGCACTCAGTACATTCAGCTTCAAAACTCGCTCCGCTTGCACAGTCATCATCTGGAGCCGTAAACTCTTCGCCACAATCAGGGCATTCGATTTTCCAGACTGTCACTGGATACGCTTTAATCTCTTCCATCGTTCTTTCCCCTAAGTTATTTTCAATTCGTAATTGCGTTCTTAATGCCTGTCAGAATAGTTTCCGCAATAAATTTATCAGAGCGAATTTTTATATCAACTTTCATTTCCATCATTAAATCAGTTTGAAAATAGATTCCACTGCCTTTGCTCTCAACTAGACCAATTTCAGCTAGCTCCGACATTAACTGAGGCAGTACATCATATTCTTGACCGTCTTCAGTTGTTTCATTGAAACGATTTGCAGCGATAATCAAGTCAGGACTGATATCATTCAGTTTTAGCATATTTTCTAATCGCAAACTCATTGAATTACCCCTTAGGCTACTTTAAGCCAAATAACGTATTAGTGATTATCTGCCGAAGTTTCCAGGATATGCTTCACGCCTTCGCCAAATAAGGGAAACTCTAAACTCTGAAAAATAAGCTCAATGGTCATCGGCCTGCCTCCTTGGAAACAATAAATCCCATATTTCACTTGCCGTACTGCACAAATAGTAAATCATTATTGTGATAGGAATGGCCGTGGTGTTGTCGTATTCATCGTCATCTTTGTTGACGAATACAATCTCGCCCTTCGCTTCTCCAATGCTAAAAAGCATTAAAGTAAGCATCATTGCCATAAGAAAAGCAGCGCCCACGCTGACGAGACACAGGTGTTTAACAAGGTACTCTTTGGACATATTGCTATGAAACCCTGCCCTGAATTTAGGGAGTAGGTGCAACACGACTAAAGAAAAAAGAAGTGATACTACTAAGTTAAACATTTTTTTCCCTGTACTAATTATTCATTATTTTGTGAATGATCAACTATCTGTTCAAACCACAACCCAGCATTATCTTTCGCTAAAAACATTGGATAACAATCTGGCTTATCTTCGTGACTTTTGATCCAGCTTTTCTTGAAAGACTCAACATTCAAGTGAGCTTCTGATACAGCCTGTTCCAACGACACATCACCATTTTCACTTGGCTTGATATCTTGCTCTAGAGCCATGGCTAGGTCAGTAAGCGAAGGCCAGAGCGTATATTCTTCTTCAATCAATCGACCCTGACCATCACTTTCACCCAGCACCCAAACCTCAGAATCTTTGATCTCAATATCACCAGGAAACTTACTTTTACCGTTAAGATCAATCGACCAAATATGTCCATCTACATCTACAAAGCATCGAATTTTCATGCCGATTTTTCCCCTGTATTAACTTTTGGATTCTTCTGGATTCCAAGTATTTGTTTTGGCAGTGGACTTAACGCTTATCAACTTAATTGCACAGCCGTAATCTTGTAGTTCTTCTTTATGGCATTGCTCAAGGCGCTCAACTGCTTCCATCAATTCTGAATGATCAAATCCCTGATCTTTGGCAAATTGTATTAGCATTTCGGTATCTGATTTTCGTGTGTGTTGTGACATCATTTTTCCCTTAATTTGTTTCTGCAAAGCTACCGACCAGTTTTTCGGCTTGCCAATGGTTTAATCCAGCCGCCTGACTAACTTCTATTAGATCTTCAGAACTTAAATCAGAAGGCTTCAGGATTCGAATACCTTTTGGCCTCCCGATCATTGAAACTATCGAAATATAGTCTTGCCATACCATTAAGTCACACTCTAGAAGAATCTTCTCATACCCCTCTACCGTACAGCCAGCGGCTATTAGACCATCCAAAAGTTTAGTAACGGAGTCGAATACTTGTTTACGCTCATTCAGATCAAAATGAGTTTGAAGCCTTTTTAACATTGATGGCCGCACTACTTCTTTCCAGTTGAGACGATTATGCTCCTCCCAACCTTCGGTACTGAAAACCACATAATCTGGTTCAAATGAATTAAGAGCGTCGCGGATTGTATTGAAATTATATTCGAGTGATTCCGATCGCTTATGTTGAAGCTCACCCATCAAACTAGATGATTTTCTCGAATGAAAGTCATCTTCTGGCCATAAAAAACATCCAAGTTTTGACTTGTATTCATTTAATCGGGTTACTCTACCAGTTGCCTGCGACATCATTTTTCCCCTGTTAACTTTTTGTGCATATTAAACTAGCTTTAGGCCATGCCTAAGATTGTTGTTACTGATCCGTCGTCTTCATTTTTTCTAGTAATGTACTGTGTGCCTCTTTAGCTAATTCCAAGTCTGAAAAGCGTATTACAAAATAAGAATCATCAAATGTTTTTATACTGAACGCAGGGTACGCTGAATAAGACCAGCTCAAAACATCGGATACTTGTGTAATGCTAGATGCTGAAATACTTAGATTGTACTTTGAAAGCTTTACAATGGAACTTTCATTAAATTCAATGTCTACTATTTCTTTTAAGGCTTCACTCGCAGCCCTTTTCATTTCATCCTTGCAGTACTCTACAGTACTTGCTCTAGGCCTTGGCGAGGCTCTACTACTTTCTGTGTCCAATGCATCTGACAGGAGATCATCTACATAGTATTTACATAACACCTCCCGAGCGCTCTCTATTTCTTTTCGGCATTGTTTAAATCTATAGCGAGTCTGCGCTTCAAATGAAACAACGGTTAGATCATATAGCGCTATATCAGACTCCCTATGCTTTGAAAGACGCTCGCAATCTACCACTTCATTCGACGAATCAGCATCTTTTGCTTCTTCAAAAAAGGAGGCGTTTAAAACACCAGGTATGGCAAATACAACCAGATAAGTAAAAGAGGAAATAAATACTAAAGCGCCCATATTCCCCAGCGATTTCATTAACTTCTTATTCATCATTATTCCCTTAACTGAGTTGAGTGCCTTTAACAACAATGCCGACTAATGCTTTGGCATAGTTTTCTGCTGTCAATTTCACTTCCGTTATCCCGTCATCTGACTCGATGCGAATGTAAAAAGTACCGTCAGTATTTCTACCCATATTCACGTCAACATTGTTCTTCTTTGATTCTGAATTTTCAGTAACCATGATTTTTCCCCTTAAGATTTTTCGACATCGCTTGGAATTGGCATGAACATAAATATTGAAACAACAAGACCAACTGTGGATACCCAAAACCATACATCAATTTGGACATTATCTGGGTACTTTAATTCAAGCCCCAAACTGCTTGCGAATGAGATAAATACCCCGATAAATATTGTCATCTTCACGTTAATACTAAGATTTAAGCCGATATACCGTGTATTACCACCGTACCAGTAACATCGGCCAACAAAACACCGTCATCATGAGCAGCACCATCACATAGCTCACTAGAGCGCGCACCTTGCTTATCAACAACTGAAAGCATTGCATCACCAGTCGCGCATAACTCTAAACGATCAGGACAACTATTAAGTACATCATCTAGCTTTTTCAACCATGCCTTTTCTGAAGTAGTCAACTGTAAAACTTGTAATTTGCTCTTCTCAATCAACGTAATTGCCACTTTTTTTCCTTTAAGCTGCTTCTAGTTTCAATTCAGGATTATCTTTGATATTTCCAATGACCTCTAACATTACGTCCTCATGGATTGGATGCTCGCCATCCCAATCACGCACAGCCCTATATGATGCCACGACATCAACATACTCAATTACCAAGGTGATCCATTCAGGGTCTTGGTCGCAAGTCGTTGCTGGGCGACGATATTTAACAATGTCTCCATCAAATACCTCTTTGCCATTAATGTCTTTAACATCGATGCCGAACTGCAAGGTAAGGTCGTAACGGCTGTCGTACCATTCGCCATGAACGCGAACCATATAAGATCCATCATGTAGTAAAGCAACAGCGCCTGTAACCCATCGCTTTTCGGTATTATCCCACGCTCTAAAGTTGTTTTTCATGATTGATTTTTTCCCTGTATTATTTAATTGACGATTCCGTGATTCTTTGAACCGAGCGCTTCCGATATGTTAACTAAAAACTCTTCTGCATCACGCTCACCAAAAACTACATCTTTCAAAAACTCTTCTAAGTAACCACCACTCTCCATATCGCGCCATCCATTGCCGTCAATATCGATATTTAGCTCAGAGATAAAAGCATTAACAGTCTGGCCACCACATTCCTTTCCCTCTGTCACGCCTTCTTCCTTAAAGAATATTCCATCCTTGAAGCCAGTTTCAAAGGTGATCTTTTGATCAGTACTGGTTGTAAGTACTACATACATTGCTGAATTCAGAATACTCATATTCACCCTTCGTGTAATTATTTAACTTGGGGTTATATTAAACTATACTTTAACTTATGCAACTACTAATTAAAGTATAATTTAACTATTTGCTTGGAAGGCCTCTAAATGCATCATCATGCTGAAGTGAGCGCTCCCCTTTTTTGTTTTGAGTAATGTTACTTAGCCAAACTACAGAGATACCCCATCGAGCTGCCACATCTTTTTGCGTCCAGCCTTTACTCTTTAGAATTGATTTGATTTGTGTTTCGTCCATCAATTCACCGAAAGCATCGATGGTTCCCGTGTCTTTATTGTCTTTGCTCATTTATATAAACCTACTAAAATATCTTGAATACTGTCTTGCTTGCGTGTGCATTTTACCCCTTAATTAGTCTTGGCACTCAATTTCGCTTGCCAACCAGGTGCCATAATTCTTATTCACAGTAACTGCACACGATTTCCCAGCAACAAGGACAGATACAATCTGATCACCTTTCCATTCACCAAGCTCGACCTCAGTTACCACACTCAATGTTTTTGCCGCTACTAATAAGCCAAATTCTGCTGCATCTTTATTATCAGAGTTCTCCGGCGAATTCCCTAAATCTGCAATCAAGGAGTCACCCGCACTTGTAACACTTGCCAGAAGTACTATAAAAATGATCATTAAATTTTTCATCAACTGTTTCACGATATTAATCATTAGCTTGCTCTTCGATTTCAGCGCCATGCTTTTCAAGGAAGTCTTTTATCTTTGAATAAGACGACTCATTGAAATATAAACTAAAGCCATTATCATCAGATAAGTAACGGCCTCCACCCCATGGTGGAATGTTTGAGGCTAGCCTCTTTGGAAGCTTGTATTGGATATGACCAAATTCAGTATTTGCAGCAACATGAATAGATTTATTCTTAGGTAAGAATACAACAAAAATTCCGTGATCTATGTTGCTTGATTCTAGCTTAATTATTTCAGCCCCCTCTTCGTTCTCTATATCAATGAAATACAGATTTATATCACCTACTGAATTTTTCGGCGACACAATGCTATTCAATATACTGTCCCTATCCAAAACTTCACCCTTGCCTTAATTTGAAAAACTCGATCGTAAATAGCGTTTCTAACATGCGCCTTTTACCCCTGAGTTAATTACTGTCGCATTTATTAGACATTTCATCGCTGTAGACCTGAAAATCAAACTCTTTTTTGCCAAACCTTCCATCAAAATAGACAGCCGACAAATCATTTTTAATATCTTTCTTGGCCGTGCCACACACCAACCCTATCGGTTTTATGACAACCCCAAACCGACCGTAGTGCTCAGCGTAGGCCAATATCCTTCCACCACTTTCGAATGCAAGCATAATAGGCAACGACTCAATTTCATCATCCAATACAATTGAGCTAAGCAATGTTCCTTTGATTATAGAGTTTCCTTGCTCGACCTCTGGGTATTGCTCAGTAATTCCATATTCATTACCCAACTCACCGATATCTGATGGGCTACAACCAATCAGAATTACAGTGGTTAGAAGTAAATATATTGTATTCATGGTTTTTTCCCCTTGATGTTTCTATTGCTCCATCATTGATGAAATATAAATATTTTCCCAGCGGATCTGAGCCTTGACCGGCTCTTTTAGAGCCTCTTCAACCATGTTATCAGCTGATCCGACAAGCCCGCTTACGCAGTCACCCAGGACAACCAAACAAGGTTCCACACCTCGCTGTATCGCCTTGGTAGCGTACTCATCACCAAAACCGCTTTGATACTGTCGCTCGACTGACTTCCGCTCAACTGAAAGCACATCAAACCTTCTTTCTATTGCTTGCCGAAGAGCGTTGTCATCTTCCGATATGATGATTAGTTCACCGTCGAAGTGAACGTCACTGACATCCTTTAGGAAGTTCACAGCAGCCATATAGCATTCTTCTTTTAAGCGTAGGCCTATGCTTGGCCATACCATAAAGCTACATTCCCTCACTCCAAAACCATCGCCGGAATCAAGGAGTACAGAATTTCGACTTTTACGAGTTATTGTCTTTGGCAACTTTTTTCCTTACACCAATTCATTAACAGAAAAGAAATCGGCTACTGTGAACTTGTAGCCTGAGTCGCAATCAGCCAGAGTTACAAGGCCATCTTTAACATTAATAAAGCGAGTTGCTGGCCCCCATTTTGACTTTGTTTTGTAAATGCCATCAGCCATGATTTTTTCCCTATATTAATCAGCGCTTAATTTCGACCGACTGAATACCCACTGAATCAGACAATGATTCTTCCAGTACCGATAAATATGCAAGCGGTAACTTCTGAATCCCTATAATCACCTTGGTCTTATTTTCAACAGCACTGCTAACCAGGGAAAGTAGCTGCTCAGCACAAAAGAGCTGCGCCTCATCAATTGCAATGGTTGAATTCTCGGAATTGCTTGTTATTTCAAAATCTGATGGAAGCACTTCGATGTTTTCACCATGCAACCCTAGAATGCTTTTATCAATTATTAAATGCTTAGGCACTAGCTCCATGATTGTCGTGGACTTCCCCGAACCTGGCTCACCATTGAGAATAACAACCTCTGAATTTTCTAGTGCATCCACAACAAGTTTAATGTGTTTCTTTTTCATATACTTCCCCGCCCATACATGTGTTTTATACCCAAAAATCCCGCCAATCGTTTTCGATGAGCAGGCATATTTGAGACATCATTTTTCCCCAACTAATTTTTTTCTTGATGATCTTCAACTTCCAATGCTGAAACCTTCTTTAATGCCTGTACATAGTACGAACCACAGACCATAACTAAAACTCCCATATACATTAGGGGCCAGGCATCATCATTCTTATGAATGAAACCGAATAATCCCAAAGCTATGCCAATTGCAATTACACCTATTGCATATGTCCATGCGCCATTACTAACTTTTACTAACGCGTGTTTTTTATCAGACATCATTTTTTCCCTACATTAAAAATTTTATTATTTGCCATAAGCTATTAATCCAGCATGTTAAAATGGAACTGACTCGTACCGATATACTTCTTTTCCTTCACTAATGGCCTTTCCTGCATCAACGAGTGATGCTGTAAGTGGTAACGAGAAGTCTACTTCCTGTCCGTTAAGTTGGCTAATTCCTATAGGCGCTATGTCGTTTATGCCCGACGCTGAAACGATCCAATCCCCATCCCAACATTGAAATGTATACGTAAGATGCACGGATCGTCCTTTTAGCAAGCGTGTAAGCTCTTCACCTTCTAAAGATCGCCCCATACTCTTTATAAATAGGTCTTTACTGAATAGTGTTCTTAATAAACGAACTCGATCACCGGCTTTCAATATGCGCTTAGCATTTTCGATTGCAGACATCGCCCTTTGCATCTCTTCTGATGTTCTTTCCATCCCCCCCCTAACCTACCTGAAAACTTCTATTTTGCTTGATACCAAAGTACACCAATCATGATGATGGGCTGGCATATTGGAGGCTAGATTTTTCCCCTAATAACTTCTTACTAAAGCCATAAATTCTTTGCTTGGCTTAAAATTTGATCCATCTTCAATTAGCTCATAATTGCTTGCCTCGCAAGAATGAGCAGTTATTTCATGCCCTGATCCGTTAGTGACATCAAACTCATCACCACGAACATTATTAAGAACTCGCACCAATTGTCCTGTTGAAACTTCTTGCAATAGAGCGCCGAACTTAAAATCTTTTGGTGTTGCTAGTGTCATGATTTGCATCCTTCGAGTACTTATTTATGTGTCTTAATAATACCGTAAGGGCTTACGGTGTCAAGCACTTATATAAACTCAATCCCCCTTTTTTCAAATAGCTTTTTTGCAAATTCACGCACCGCCTCTGCATCGTCTTTGTGCATCACGACTTTTAGGTTTGATAATCCCGCGTCTTTGATTCGCTGCTCTCTGTTACGCATACGCTGCGCTGCCGTGTTGTCGTAGTTGTTATCTTTGCTCATTTATATAAACCTACTAAAATATCTTGAATACTGTCTTGCTTGCGTGTGCATTTT